>Ga0123341_1005133_pt1 | contig 11626 bp, 6 predicted proteins | sample Turbeapinknodule_FD_89959 | JGI IMG/M metagenome (GOLD analysis project Ga0123341, IMG submission 89959) | Root nodule microbial communities of legume samples collected from Mexico - Turtle bean Mexico pink nodule | ecosystem: Host-associated > Plants > Roots > Nodule | place: Mexico: Nepantla... | reverse complement strand
GCCCTATATAGTTTATGAATCTTATTGAGAGAAAAAAAGAGAAAAGAGAGAAAAAAAGGATATATTTTATTAATTAAAATTGTTGCCATTTATTGAATACTATATTTATACAACACATAAGAAGATAAAAAAAGTAAAAAATAATAATATTTGATAATTGATAGAGTAATTATAAAGTTATGTCTAATAGAGTGGTTATAACTAAAAAAAAGAGTTACGAAATAAAAATATAGAATACTATATAAAATCAATGTAATAAATTCGATTCCGGTGAGTTGGAGAACAAAATGGTATTAATTGCTAAAGAGCTTTCTTGTATGAATGCAAGAAAGACGTGATAGGGAAGAATATCTTCTTCCTACATAAGCATAGGTATATTTAAAAATCCGACAATTGCTGTGAGTTGGAGAACAAAATGGTATTAATTGCTACACGCTGCGTTTATATCTTCAGTGAATTAAACTAATAATTTATATAACTTAATTATCAAATTCAGAGACTCAGTACGTATTCCTTTATATATTATTAAAGAAGTAGATGTGTAGACACAAAGCAAGCATGAAGGGTTAATTTAGACAAAAGTTCACAGAGAAACAAATCAACAGCATGAATGGGATGATAGGTTCAAAGATATCCACTGCAAGATAAGTTAATCGCGTTCATTCAAAGGCCACCAAAGAATGAAAGAAGCTGGACATGTAAAAGAGTTTATAGCATGGTCGGTGGGAAGTGGCAAGAGATTAATCTGACAGTTTCTGAGTTTTGGTGACGCTCACATTCATCAGGTAGTCCTTTATAGAGGAAGAAATTCAGAATCTATACCTATATATGGTCTTACAATGCTATACGTATACTTTAATCTATGAATCAACAAATTAATTGTACATATATACGTGGAAGAAGGATGCATGCATGCCCTTTTCATGGACCCCTGTCAATTACTACTTTTCTGTGTCAACGAGTCAATTAAGTATGAGGAGTCCAACTGAACCAATTGAGAAGAATGATCTGCAGTTACAGATCTGATGCGATCAAGTTGTCAATTGACATACGTATGTATATATATGCATTGGAGAAGGCAAGAGGAGGTGGTGTACACGTTGTCATGACATTAATTTTGGTACAATACTTGTATATACTGCATATGTATCGTTGAGATGAAATCGTATCATATCTGATATTGTGACAGAACATTTATACATAATTAAGAGTAGACGAGAGAATGGGGTTGTGGGGTTTAGTTTCTTTGTTAGGTATCAGGTTCTCATTCACCAGTGGTCACACCGCACTCTTGCTAACATATCTGGCTTCTACATCAAGCCTTCACCGTTGGTATCTTAAGAGGTAAGTGAGGAATTTTCTCAGCATGACTTCGGGTACTGTGCATCACTTATCTCATCTGCATTAGCCATAGCCACTGTTCCTATCCACTCTTCAGATGCCTGCTATAATGTGTATCAGATATATTTATATTATTCCCTGGAGAGAAAGAAGCATAAGAAGGAAAGACTGATAATGCAGTAGTAGTTATGTTATCTTATGTTGTGTCAAATGAGTTTAGACTGTTAAAGCGTTATAATCATGGAGTAAATTTGAGTTTGGTTTAATTTTCGACTTGATTTAATGGAATATAGCTAGGTTATAGTTGGGTTTGTTCTTGTTGTTTAAGCAATTCATCGTAACTTTAGTTCAGGTTGGATAATTACACTGATTAATTATATTATATACATATATAAATATAATAGTTGGGTTATGTATACACACGTATAACTTAATACAAATTATCATATTTCAACCCTTTTAACTTAACCAAGATTAATTTAATGTTAATCAAACTGAATTTGATAACAATTATTATCTATTTCGGAAGCAAGATTTTCTTTTGTTAGTAAGTAATATAAGACAGATCGAAAGACAGCATATCTATCTCTTTGTTATTTTTTCTTATTTTAGAAAAAAATTATTCTTCTTTCTAAAATTGTAATAAATATATTTCTTATTGTTTTGCTGTTATGTTCTTGGCTGTTAATAAATTTTAAATAATTTAAACAGGTATATATTGTATTAGATAGAGAGAAAAATAGGTAAAATAAAAAAGAGTACAATTATATTATTATAATCAAGATTTATAATTAATTTCATTTATGTAAAATAGCCTTACTATATATATATATAACGAATAGAGAAGTTTTTTTTTTTTGGTTTTTACCAAAATGGGGTCCGTTTAAAAAAAATTACAAATTTAGACAAATTGTGCCAATTCGGTACGACTTCATATGCAGAAGTCGTCCCAAATTAGGCACGACTTCTGCCATGTCATACTAAAGTCGTGCCAACTTGACACGACTTCAACCATGTCATACTGAAGTCGTGTCAACTTGGCACGACTTCTGCCATGTCATAATTTTTTTTTAATTTTATTGTTTATATATTGGGTAGTAAGTTATGTAATGTTAAAAATTAATTTGATACATAATTTTTCTAAGAGTGTTAGTTTTAAGGACAAAAAATTGGATAATCGTTTATGGATCATGTTTGATGGTAATGTAATACAATAACTTGATTATTTGCCTAAATTTTATTTCATTAAAGATATTAAGTTAAATTTTATTTCATTAAAGATACAATATACATGTTGGTTTTGACACAAATGATATGGTGCAGGAATAATCTCCCTTAGTTTATGCCTCCCTTTAGGCCTTTAAAAGGCCTTTGCTCATTACTCTGTAACCCACTCAAATATATTCCAGAAAAAAAAAATGCTGAGCAGTAAAAAATACATGATGATGACACCAGAAGTTTATTAAATAAAATATGAAATGTAAGAAAAATAAGGACATCCATGCATTCTACATATATTTAATAATAGGTAAATTAATTACACACTCATATGTATGAAATTCCAAAGCTTGAAATTATATTTGATAAAGAATTTAATGTTGATATTTCGTCTTTATTATTTTCGCTGTCACTGAATTTATTTTTTCTTTATCAGCATCGTTGTCACTGAATTAGAATATATATTTATAGTATGTAATTTAAAAAATATACTATTCAATAAAGTCTGGTTGCTTCGTTGAAAAAAAAAAAACATTGATACATATATACAGTAAATATATACCCTGTACAATTTTAAAAAAAATAATATTTTAATTATTTTTGTTTACTTTTTAATTTAAAATATTAATATATTATTGTAAGGAATTAGTAGGTAAATATTTTTTAATGTTTATCTTCAAGAACGAAGTTGGAATCAAGAGAACTATTTTCCTTTTTTTGGTTGAACTCTCATCCTCTCGCTCTTCCACTCCTCCTCCTTGCTCGCTCCAGACTCAGATGGTATCTGCAAAAGGTACTCCAACACTTAGGTTAACTCTCAGCATTCAACACTCAATATTTAGGATTAGATGATTGTGTACCTGTTCTTTTGGGACCTGTGCTAATTTATATGATTAGTGTGGAGCCATTATTGTTAATGGACTTAATAAAGATTAATAAGCTTTACAGTTGATCATATCGGCTGGTGTAGATCCGAATTTGAATCGAGTACCGAGTCAGTACCGGGTTAGTCTTCACCGTGTGGACAATATTGGGTTTTTGGTATCAAAGAATCTTTATTCAAAAGAAAAAGGGATTAAAATAAGGTAGTGATCACTACACAAAAATCATAAAATAGAAACCAATATTTAGAGACAAAAAATAATTAGTTGTTATAGTGACTAAATTAGAGACTAAAAAAATTTCGGTTGCTAAATTAATTTCTATTATTGTTAAATGGTTTTTAAATTGATATTTAATTAGTAACCAAGGTTTTCGCTACCAAATTTAGAAACTAAATAATTGGTAGTTAAAACATTGGTAGCTAATTAGATGCCAATTTAGAAATCATTTAACAATAATAAAAACTAATTTAGAAACCATTTTTTTTAGTTTCTAAAATGGTCTCTAATTTAGTTAACAAACGAATTTATAATTTATTTTTTGTCTCTAAAATTGGTTTCTATTTCATGTTTTTCTTAGTCGATACATTGATACTCATTGTCAATTCACCTACATAAAAAGTAAAAAGTGATATTTATCATTTTGTCACATCAGCTTCATCTATCATAAATAAAATAAATGTTCTTTAACAAGAACTTGTGTTAGTTATATCTTGTTCTAGTTATCACTATTTATTGCATTTGTGTTAATAAAAGAAAATTTATTTATTTATTACTTTTTACTTTCTTATTGTTATGACTCTGCAAGAAAGAGAGAAGAACAACTATTTTTTTTTCCAGCAAAGAATTAAATAAAATAATGGAGCACTTTAGGGGTGTCCCAACCCTTATACAAACCCACTAAAAATGGGAAAGGGAAAGTAAAAACAAACAAAAAGAAAGCAAAAGAAAGAAAAAAAAACTTACCTTCTTACAGCTACTTATAAAAACCTGACAGCAAACTAACAAAACATGTGTAACCACACAACCTAAGACAAGACATCTGCATAAAGCTAACCCCCAAGCCATTTATACATTCTAGCATTACAGGACCTCACTAACACTTACTGCACAAACCAGTTTTGGTTTCCAATAATCTAACTTCTAAGGTAGCTCCTTTAACAGAAAATTTAACAGCTTAAGATTGTGATTGTTCTATAATCTCCCTATGTCCCAACTTTCATCAACATTCTTCTCTTCCGCTTCCCTTAAACTTCTAACATCTTAAAAATGTTAGTTGTTGTCCTCCCGTTTACCTGCACCAAGACAAACACCTTCCACGCCACTGCTTGATAGGAATCTGCTGATTTTTATCTGATATCCTCCCTATTTCCTGCAATAAAGAGAGAAAACACCTTCCCCACCTCATCACAACTTAGATAAACAAAACCAGGTCCAACCCATAGGTCTTAAGCAATTTAATTTTAAAAATGTTGTAGCAACCAACCAACAAGCATGATATTAATAACAGAATAAAACATTATCTATTAACCATATTGATACATGTTATAGGAGATAAAATCCAATCGGAAAATGAAAAAGTGGCTTTCCTTTCTTTGTGTTTCATCCAAACCCATGATTGTACTTGTGCCAAAGTGAAGATTTCCTCCACATCTAACTTGGCTTGGTTAAAGATAATCCTATTTCTGTGCTTCCATATACACCAAACAACTGATACCCAAAAGACCTTTCCATAACCTATTGACCTCTTGATTAGAACATATGCCAGGAAATTGTTCAAAATGATGATTCAATACATTATAGTTCACCAAACTTACTCCCATCCAACTATAGCACATGTTCCATACTTTAATTGATTCTTCACATGAAACAAGGATATGTGAACATGTCTCTTCCTCTTTTCCACAAAACACACATAGAATATCCCCCAATAACACGCCCCTTTTATGCAAATTCTGTTTTGTTGCTAATCTATCCGATAATGCCCTCCACACAAAAAACTTAGCTGATGGCATGACCTTTAAATTCCAAAGTAGTTCGAACACCTTCAAACCCCCCTGTATTATGCTTTACTAACTTGTTGTAGGCTGATTTCACCGTGAATGTATATGACGGAGGATCGATCCAAATTCGAATATCCTCAACCTCTTGTTGTGGTATCGCTTGAGATATAATTGTCATGAATTCCTCAACCATACTTTTCTCTCATTCAAACCAATCTCTTCTCCAACTGAAGTTCCACTCCCACCCTTCCATAGTCCAGCTTCCACAACTACCAATATACTTGTCTTTGAGTTCTGAGTTATTATATAACCTCTCATATCTTGTTTTGAGTTGACCATTGGTTAACCACTCGTCCTCCCAAAATTTGATCTTCTCCCCAGAACCCACTTTCCAACCCAAATTCTGATTGAACCAATTGGCCCCTTGGTCAGAAAGACTAGCCTTGGCTAGATCACTCCACCATCTAGATGTATACCCCTTTCGAATTGGTGCATATGATATCGCCGTTCCCCACTGGCCATACTTTGATTCTAGAATATCCTTCCAGAGTCCAGACTCTTGAGATCCCAATCTCCATAGCCATTTTGCCAGGAGTACCTTATTGAACAACTCAATGCTTCTAATACCTAGGCCTCCCTCCTCTTTTGCCTTACAAATATTTTCCCAACTTGTCCAAGCGATTTTCCTCCCTTCCGCTCCCCAACCCCACAAGAAAGTTCTTTGTAGTTTCGTTATCTCCTTGCACACTCCAATCGGTGCTTTGAAAAAGGATAGAAAGAAGAGTGGTATGGCACTGATGACAGATTTTATAAGACATACTCTTCCTGCGAAAGACAGGTTCCTCCCCTTCTACACTGAAAGTTTCTTTCTAACCTTTAAAAGCACATGTTTCCAAAATGAACATCTAGATGGATTACCTCCAATTGCACCAATTTTGCTCTTATGGTAATTGACTCTAAGACCAGAGCTTAATTCGAAACATCTCAAGATTGCCTTAATGCATATGATATTCTGAACATTAGATTCACAGACGAAAAGGGTGTTGTCATCGAATTGGAGTAAATTCACATCCACCTTTTTTCCCCCAACTTTAATTCCCGAGAGCAGATTTTTCCTTATCGCTTCATTTACTAGACCCGCTGATCCTTGTGCGACGATCAAAAACAGAAACGGTGTCATCGGATCCCCTTGTCTAAGACCTCTAGAAGGCTTGAATTCCTTAGTCGGGCTGCCATTTACTAAAACCGAGACAGAGGCAGATTCTAGGCAAGCTCTAATCCACTGTATCCATTTTTCACAGAACCCTAGTATTCTCATTATGTAAAATAAGAACTCCCAACTCACTGAGTCGTATGCTTTCTCAAAATCAAGTTTCACTACCACCCCACTCTTCTTTCTTCTTTTCAACTCGTCTATAACCTCATTCACCACTAGGACACTGTCTAATAAACCTCTATTAGACAAAAAAGCTGATTGTGTCCCATCTACCACCTTCCCAATAACTTTTTTAATCCTGTTAGCTAACAATTTGGTTAGAAACTTGTACACACAACTGACTAATGAAATGGGTCTGTACTCCTCTAGAGATTGGGGGTTCTCAATCTTTGGAATCAACGTTAAGAAAGAAGCATTACAACCCTTCGGTATCTTCCCTTCTCTGTAAAAGCAGTTCACTACTCCCTCCACGTCCTTTTCAAGAAGACCCCAGTTGTTTTTAATAAAGCTGAAGGTTATACCATCTGGGCCCGGACTTTTATGGCTATCACAATTCCAAATGGCTTCCTTTATTTCTTTTCCATCAAAAGGTTCCGTCAAGAAATTGTTGTCATGATCAAATAACTTCTTGAACTCCACATTATCCAACCTTACTCCAATATCATCAACAACAATCATTTTATTCTTGTAAAACTCTTTAACCATCTCCTTTACCGTATTAGGTTCTTCCACCCAGCTACCTGAATTCTGACAGAGTACTCCTTTTATCCCATTTCTCATTCTCCTCCACTTGATCGAGGCATGAAAAAATTTAGAATTGGAATCCCCTTGCTTAATCCACAGTGCTCTTGACTTTTGTTGTAATAACGACTCATTCCTCGTATTTATAACCTGTAGCTGATTTAAGAGATCTTTTCTTTCCATAATCCTGTTCTCATCCAAACCATCTTCATCATCTCTCATATCTAACTCTTGTATTTTCTTCACGATGTCTAGTTTAATCTTATCAGTATGCCCAAAGACGTCTTTGTTCCACCCTTTCAAGTCACTCTTTAGCATTTTCAGTTTCACCTTTAACACTAGGATTTCGTTTCCTTGGACCAAGTAATTCTCCCACTTACTTTTGACAAAAATTTCAAACTCCTTCTCTTTCTGCTAGATGTCAAGAAACCTGAAAGGTTTTGGCCCCCAATCCACCACGTTTGATTTAAGCACCAGTGCACAGTGATCAGAAATTTGTCTATCTAAAACATATTGCTTGCTTCCCGGCCAATGTTGTAACCAGTCAAAAAGTAGTTAAAAATCTATCCAGCCTGCTCTTAGCTTTGCCATTGGGCCTGTACCAAGTAAATTTTCTTCCAATACAGGGTAAATCCACCATCCCCATACTATCAATGAAGTTATTAAAACCTTGCATTTCTCGGTTAATACCGCTAAGACGATTTATCCCCCTTCGTTCCCTTTCATTTCTTATCGAATTGAAGTCTCCCAGAACACACCAAGAATTACATTGTTCCCTTTGTCTAATCTCTAATAAATCTGCCCACATTTGCCTTTTCACTTGCATAAGACACGAAGAATACACATTTACAATGATAACAGGGATATTTTTCTCCTTTGACAGACCAATAAACACAATGAACCATCTATCAATAATGTGATTAGTACACTTTAAAAACTTTTTGTGTCATATCGTTAGAATACCCCCTGCCCTATTTGACGGTTCACTATAAAGATAATCAATGTCATTGTCCCCCCATAGTTGGCAACACTTATTTAAACTAAAACTTTCCATTCTTACTTCTTGTAAACATACCATTTTGACATCTTCCTTTCTAATGTAGTCCTTAACATACCTCCACTTCACAGAGTTTCCGAACCCTCTCACATTTAGTGTTAAAATTCTCATTAGAACCCCCGATGTTCCCCTTCTTCCCTTCGAGATTTGAGACACCTATCCCTTACTTTCAGTTCCTCTAAATTTAACATTACATTACCTTCTTCCCCACAAGACGCCCCTATCTTTTTCCCCAATTCCCATAACCTAATCATTTCTAGACTACCGTTTTTTTAACCAAAATAAACGATTACAATTATAAATAGCCAAATCAGAAACAGAATTGCTAATTTGAGATAATGCTGACCTTACATATTTTCGGTCTTCCCGCGTGTTGTTTTTGCTTGTTTCACCCACCCAGCAGACTTTTCTTTCAGATGTACCTAGGGAACAAATGGATAAGGATTCGTTGATTACCTTTGTTAAATTGGGCGAACCATCCGCAAGCGTTTGAGCCCCCCTTTCTCTTTGTTCGCCAAACGGTAGGAATGAATTTCTTATTCTGCTCGGATTCGACCCCAAATTGATGTTGCACTGCTTGTATTTGTGCTCATCGGCATTATCTATTTGTTGCCTAGGTAGTTTGTTAACTTCCTTTTCACTTGTCTGAAGTAAAGAGCCCTCCACCCTCGCAATAGATGTCTTTGGTTCGTGCTTCCCCGCGGTTTCAACCTCCTTCAATGATGTGGATAGAGAATTGGAAATTCTAGCCCTTTGTTCAGACGAAAACGACGCGCTTAACGTTGCCCTTTTCCTCTCCGCCGCGTCTCTGTGCGATCTGACAAGAGTCGCGGTCTTTTCTTCGTTTTTGTTCTTCAAAGATGGTTCCATGGTGGTCTGAATCTGGCCTGCTTGTTCTATTTCGCCCAAAACGTGACTCCTTTCGGAGATAGGCGGGCTTCCAAGCACACCGCTCCATAGAAACTCCTCCCTACCTGCGTATGGGCCTTCAATGAAATTAGGGTTTTGATCTCCGCACCTCCCAACTCCTTTCGCAGCAGTTTTTTGACGCTCCACACTTTGGCCCAATTCAACAGGCCCAAACCAGTTTGCCACGTCAGCCCTGGTTACGACTGTTGGGGGTTCTGACACTAACACTTCCTTTCCCTTAGCTGTAGATCGAATAGGTGCAGGGATAGGTCCAGTAGGTCTTGCCAAAAGCGGCACGCAACATCTTGACGAAAAAATCAGTTCCGATCTGCGGCGACTTTGTACTATGGGAGGCGGTTCTACCGACGAGTCTTCCTCTTCAACTTTGCTTTCCTCAAACTCCCTACATCCCGATTGGGCTGATGCTTGGGACCCAATTGATTCCGCCTCTGTATCGGCACTTCCAGTTTCGTCGTCCCACTGGCATTGGCAGAGCTTATAATCTGGGATATTGCATTCTTCCTCCACTGATACCTGATACAGAACTTCATTGATTCTCATATAGCTTGTTAACTTTGCCTCACAACCCACTGATACTCTAATTTTGAACCTTGCGTATTCGAGCTCCAGTGCTAATGTTGCTTCATCCACCTCAACCAAAGTTCCCAATAACGCTGCTACGTGTTTGAAGAAATCAACGTTCCATAACTTCAATGGTAGGCCCCTACACCTCACCCATACCAATTTGTCTACCGCTACAAATTGCTCTTCCCATGGTATGATTGTGTCAAATAATTCTTCGAACCACTCTTTATTATCGTCTACAGTTTCTTTGATTTTTGTGTCATTTTCCCCCTTCAACAATACATGAAAACCACCCAGATATTTAACCTTTATATGACCGAATCCTCCCAGGATGAATCTTTCGTTCAAACTTAGAACTTTACTTAAGTCTGATACTCTCCCAATATAACACATCTTTAGCCATTCCCTGGTAGATTCTTCTGCTCTAAAGTGAATAGCGTGCAAGCTTGCCCTGTCATTGGATTGTGCTCTGTTTTTGTTTCCATACTTGACAGTGTTAGCATACGAATTACTACCTTTTGCCCTCCACACTTGCTTGATCTCTTTCACTGTTTCTGTTGCCTTTTCTTTCAACTTAGCATTCCATTCTTTCTTTGTATCAGCTGCCTTATTGTATTTCGGTCTGTTAGCCTTCATTTTCCAACTCCCAATCCATATTGTGTTTAGTTTATTCTCCAACGTCCTGACATTCTGCACACCCTGAAATCTAACAAAACCAAACCTTTGTTTCTTTATATTCAATCTGCTTGAAATGAAAACATCACTCACCCTTCCCGATCTTTGGAAAATTTTCCATAAATCTAAGTTAGAGAAGAAGAAAGGAGTCCTTCCTCTGTGTTCCATCGGCGTCACCCTTTACACACACAAGTTCTTTCAATTAAGTTAGAGAGAGAGAAGTGTTTTGAAACTACATCTCAATAAATCTTATATATTAAATGATGTCTAAAATCAACATAATACTCATGAAAATTGCATTCATAAGATTTATAATTAATATCTTCTCATAACAATTGCACCAAACCAAAAGACATTCTTCATTTACTAATAATATTCATATGAGTTACTTATAATATTCACATGAGATCTTTCTATATAATCCGAAAAAGGCCAAAGGCACAATTAATACTGTTGTTGCAGAGGATTTGCTGTTGTATAACTTTCCCCAAGAAATCTCTAAAGTCTAAAATGAGTTTCCTGAACACAACTATAAAATAGTGATCAGTGCCACATTAGTCAAAGTGAATTTAACATGTGATGACGATTAAAATTATAGCATATATGATGATTAGAATTATAGGAATGCAAATGATTAGAATTATAGGGATGTAACATATGTTATGTTTTAAAAATAATTTAATGTTATTCAATTTTGATCGTTTGTTGGTTGACATGATTTTTTAATTAGATTTTTCAATTAGATTGCTTGTTTTTCTTATATATTGTTATTTATTGTATTTTTTTTTACTTTGTTTTTACAATAATTTAAATATTATGTAAAATATTATTGTTTCTTCTAATATTTACTTTTATTTATTATTCATAATGTATCAAATTTTTAATTTATTACATGTGTAATTGCAGAAATAATATTGCATTGCGTAATTTATTTAATTTATTAATATTATAATAAATATAGTATTATAATTTTTAATTATTGTCATTTTTTATAAAATAT
>Ga0123341_1005132_pt1 | contig 11626 bp, 4 predicted proteins | sample Turbeapinknodule_FD_89959 | JGI IMG/M metagenome (GOLD analysis project Ga0123341, IMG submission 89959) | Root nodule microbial communities of legume samples collected from Mexico - Turtle bean Mexico pink nodule | ecosystem: Host-associated > Plants > Roots > Nodule | place: Mexico: Nepantla... | reverse complement strand
TTTCTATATTATGAAAACAATTTTTTTTTCAGTTCAAATTTTAGATCATTAAAAAATTATAGGATAAAAATAATTAGAATAAATCATGATGAATGGGAAATGATGAAGTCCCTCCACTAATAAAAAAAAAACTGTGTTTTATTTTTTATAGAGATATCTGATTAAATAAATATATATAGTAAATACCAAAGTGGAAGCTATTTGCCGACTCCACTCACCCACCACTCCTACAAATTCCGGTGGTAGCTCTCACCAACTCCACACCCAAACCCTAAATTCTCCTCAATTTTCAATCTTTCAATCCATGTTCTTCATGTTTGCGTGAATTGGGAACATGCTGTGTCTGGGTCGATTCGCCGGGGTCTCTTACCCAAACAAATTCTACTCTTCCTCTTGGAGGGACAACGCCAACAACAGGTTTCTGCCTCTGAATGCAAGCAGGCTCAGATGGCGCTTCATGGCTCAAGAATCCGACTCTTCTTTTGCCCCTTCTCTTGACGCTGATGCTTCAGATAAAACCGCTGCTGCAGGGTTCATTTTTTGTTTTTTCTAAGCCTCTTATGTTTAATTTGGAAAATCCGAAGTTGTTCCTTCTGTTTTACTGATTTACGTTTTTTTTTCTCTTTCTACAGATTCTGCATCATAGAAGGCCCCGAAACGGTGCAGGATTTCGTCAAGATGGAGCTCCAAGAGATTCAGGACAACATTCGAAGTCGGAGGAACAAGATTTTTTTGCAAATGGAAGAGGTCTCATACCACATGTTGCTATGCTAATACTAAATATTTCTTGCACGTCTTGTTTTCTTGATGTAACTTTTGGCACTAACTAGTAGATAGTGTTGACGGAGAAGTCAAAGCACTGATGATTTAAGTAAGCATATAAACTTATATTAGGTTCACCTGAGAAACTATTCAAGCTCAACTTCAGGTTGTTCTGTTACATAGTTTCCCAGATAACTGGCCTTTAGTCTTGATTACTGTCTTACTGAGGCATTTGCATCGTTGACCCTGTTTTAAGTGACTTGACGAGTGGATGATGGTGCTCTGTATGAGGTTTGATTTATTAAATTGCTGTAACTATTTAGTAGAAGATGAAGATCAGATAGAAATCCTTCGATAACATATTTAATATTGAATGAAAGATTGTTGGAATTTTGAACATGGAAGTATAAGATGTCTTTCCTTTAATTTTATGTAACATTTCTGAATCTTGACATCTCATGTTTGGTGATTTCATGGATGTAGCTTATATTTAAATAATAGAGCGAGATGTTGTATGATACTGGTTTTTGTGAGAACATTTCATTTCAAATTGAAGGCCACACAGAGAAAAAGATTCTTCATTTGGATATTTTATTACTTGTAGTTTCGCTGTACTTCTGTAAAATAGTTGGATATTTCATTACCTATAATTTCCGTGCTTTCTGTATTACAGATATTGAGGTGATCTTGTTGGCTATGGCTCTAGTCTTCTGTATAAAAATTATATTGATCTAATATTTTCCTTCATCGTTTCCAAATTTAATACAAATAACCTGTTGAAAAATCAAATTGTCATACATACATTATACTCGCTGGCAAGCCCTTTTCTCAAACAACATCCTCTTATTTTGTAGGTTCGGAGGCTTAGGATACAACAAAGAATTAAAAATGCTGAGCTTGGAATTATAAAAGAAGAACAAGAGAATGAACTTCCTAACTTCCCATCATTCATTCCATTCTTGCCTCCTTTGGTGAGTTTCTTTGAGTTAGACTTTGCTCTGAATCCTCTCAATTTTTTCATTTAATAACAAGTCACGTTGAGTTTGTCATTTTTGTGATGACCATGGAGAATTTACTTTATACATATATTATTTGCAGACCTCAACAAACCTGAAGCAATATTATGCAACCTGTTTTTCTCTTATTGCTGGGATAATTCTTTTTGGTGGTCTCCTTGCACCCAGTGTAAGATTTTCCTGCATCTAGTTATGTGTTTACAATATTGAATATGCTATCAAATATGAAATTAGGGAGGATATTTCTTTTTTGGGTTGCTCCCTTTGAATTTTTCTTTGGATTAAATAACTTTGAAGGGATTTAGTATTATTAATTTTATTTTTATAAAACATTATCATCAATGTGAACCCAACTCTTTGTACTGGTGCAAGAAAAGTACATATTCTACTTCACTTTTTTGCTTCTCATTGATAAGAAAAAAACATGAATGTCAATCACTGTTGAGAAGGGGAAGACCTGAGCAAAAAATTGCTATATTTCATCAATTATTCAGAATATTTCAATAAATTAGCTGTCCCTCTACCTCTTTTTAAGCTAATATTGGAAGTGCTTAATCTAAGCTCTATCAATGCATTAGGTTAGGAGTAACTAACTAATTACTTCTGCATAGCGCTGTCCTTAATTATGTTTTTGCTGTTATGATACTATGCCTAGGAGGTACTGCAAATTGATTGTTAGTTACTGCTTTATTTGTTTATTTGTCTATTCATGTTTATTACCATACGAGCTATTAGAAAATGACGAGCTTAGATAACAAAGAAAACAGAAGAGAATAGATCACTAATCTGAGTGAAATACAATACAACTTATTCTGAAAATTAGAAGATTACAAACGTATTCTTTGCATTGAAGAGACTGAACTTTATATAGAGCATCTGAAGCACCAAACTGAATTTGTAAGTCTGTATAGTGGTAATAGGCTGTGATAACTGATAACAAATTATAGGAAAGTTATTATATAGCTATAGTAACAAATAATGAGAGACTGCAAGGCACACTAACATACGCGGATGAAGGCTAAACTTAATAATAGAAAGAACTGAGATTTGATTTATACATTTCATTTTTTTATCTATATTTCATGGTGCTTTTAGTAAACATGAATCCATTAGTTTAGCAACATTCAGTCATTGCAACTCCTTTTTTTTTTCTCAGCTGGAGCTTAAGCTTGGACTAGGGGGCACATCTTATGCAGATTTCATTGAAAGTGTACATCTGCCTATGCAGCTGAGGTAGTACCCTTTTTCTAATCTGCTGTTGTCTTGTATACTTTCTTTCAGGAGCAGCCATGGAAATTAGTGTTATATTCCCAGAACCGGATAATATTGAAGTTTTATAAATAAAGCTGCATGTTATTTGTCTGTATACGGATATATGATCAGTGCTAGTTCATTGCTGCTAAAATGATTCCCATTGCATTCTCCTTATTATATCCTAACAACTAAATTCTGTTGAATATTCTAGTCAGGTTGATCCCATAGTGGCATCATTCTCTGGAGGAGCGGTTGGAGTAATCTCGGCATTAATGGTTGTTGAGATAAATAATGTAAAACTGCAGGAGCAGAAAAGATGCAAATACTGTCTTGGTACTGGTAAGATTTCTAAACCCCTTCTGATATCTGCATTTTAGGGTCAAATGTCTTCATGATGGAACTGAAGGATTCTGTCATTCTTCTTCCGTTTGCAACCTTTCATCTTCTTACTGCAATATGGTTTCTAGTTTCTAGTTTCAAAGGAAGAGGTGGTGAAGCAAAGTCTTTAACTATTGCAATTAAGAAGGAACATATAAATGATGAAACAAATGAAGCTTGGGGCATTTCCTATTTATATGATTCCAAGCTGTATTCACAATAATCCTCTTTATTCTCAGTTTAGAGAATTCCCCTGATATTGTCGTACTCTGATCCATTGTCCACAATGTCAGTGTAAAAAAATAACATCTTTACTTATTGTAAGGCTATCTTCAATGTAAGGGTTATATGTCATGGAGTCTTATTTTATTTGTGAATCTCAGCATGCCACATCTTTTTTAGACCGTATAAGTTTTTGCTCCAACACAAGGGTTTTATAAGACCCACACTTTTATATATATTTTTTTATTTATAATGTAGGTACAACTTTGCAAGATAAAAAAATCTTTTATTCTTATGATGCAGGGTCTTAAATTTAAGACCCTCCCATGCCACTTCAGCATGCTCCAATAATGGTTTCTTGTATGAACTAAGTTTAAAGCTTAAAACCCTGATTATGATCCCTGCATTGAAGATGCCTGAATAATAACATAATTGCACAAAACTGTGGCATTGAGTTCATATCTTACACCCTTGTGAAACAAAGTGCACAGAGGTCTGGAATTATTTATTGCTTATCACTCAGCTTGCATGGTGTGAGTTTCATTTGTCAGCCAACTGGAGATTTTATTAATCTATCTGTCCATGCTAACTGCAAGAAAGTTGACACATGTATTGTACTTTTGCTGTCAGGATATCTTGCATGTGCTCGCTGTTCAAGCACAGGAGCGCTTGTTCTGATTGAACCAGTATCCACAATCAAAGGTGGACACAAGCCTCTTTTACCACCCAAAACTGAGAGATGTTCAAATTGCTCTGGATCTGGCAAGGTTGGTCACTTACAAGTATTTCATTGCCTGGTAGCTTTACACTAGTTAATGTAGAGAACAGCCATAATCTACTTAACTAAAGCTCAACGCCTTTCATTTCAAACATATTGAAATTGTTGCCAACAACAGTATTAAAGTTTCAAATCATTACATTAGATGTTTTTCAAGATTTTTGGTTCATTGTATGCTTCCTGTCTTAAGCAGGATTTTAGCTATACTTCTAAGCCTTTCTTCAGGAGCTTTTGTTTTGAGTTGAAGATTTTCATACCAAGTTTTACCTATAAGCTTCTAAAATAAACATTTTTAAAAAATTGTTTACTTGGCTTCAAATTCGCCTTTAACCAAAATCAATTTTGCAAATAAAAAATAATTTGAAATCAAGTTTACAAATGGCCACCTAAACTTTTGCACACCTAGGTAAATTGGGTACAAGTTGTTTAAATGCTATAGGTCCACAGCAACAGTGGTTTTGTTGAGAATTATTTTTTTACTGTCTTGCACTCTGATTGCAGGTTATGTGTCCAACATGCCTTTGCACTGGAATGGCCATGGCAAGCGAACATGATCCCCGAATTGATCCATTCGATTAGAGGTTAAACAATGATAGTATTCCTAGCAGGCAATTTGAATTGTTTAATTTGGGTGTTATTTGTTTCCCTGGTGGAGAAGTGAAATTTCTGTAAATATTTATAAACTCCAAATAATAAAAAGTGGTTAAGAATGTATAGACAGCTTCACATTTTTATGAGGATTAAAAATGGTGCAACGAGAGATATCATATTTACTTTTTGTGGATGGCTGCATTCCCTTCTCTGCTTTCTAATTTGTAGGTGTGTTTTACTTGTTTATGGTTGTTGGGACGCAACAATCCCTTATGGACTGTTTCTTCCTGCACCTCCATATATTATTGTGCTACTCCATAGATTTATTAAATCCTTAAGCAATTTTTAAAAATTATATGTATTTTGAAAGCTAATTTAGTTTACTCCAGAATATATTTTTAAAATATGATATTTTGGATTTTAGATTACATACTACGATAATACGGAAACTACGATGTAATTTTGTAATTTAGAAATTTATCAGGTATATAAGATAAGACTTTAAATTATCTTAGAAAAGACTTTTTTGAACTATGAATTATTTGAATTATTCTAGAAGTTAATTACGAATTTAGAAAAAAAAAATATGTAATCTAAAATATTAGATAAAGATATTTTTGGAATAAAAAATTTATGGAAGTTTTTGGAATACAAAAAATTATGAAAGTGAGAAATTGGAAAGTAAAGGGCTGGGCTGTTAGGAGAAGTATCAAAGTCTTTTCCTGATAATAATGCTTTAATGATTTTGACATAAACAAATAATATAATATAACGTCATTTGCTGATAATGTAAATTTTTAATATGTAATTTATTCTAAAACTGAAAAAAAGGACTTAAAATCAGTTTTAGTCCTATAACTTCTGTTAATTTATAATTTTTGATCCTCATAAAAATTTAGTTTCATATTTAATTTTTCAATTTTTTAAAAATTACACATTATGATCTATTGCTAAAAGCTTTTTCATTTGTAAAAAGAAAACGTTGAAGTATTTTGACGAAACCTTTGAATCTAAAGTGAATTTACATAAAAAGGAAATTAGAATGTTGACTTTTCAAACTAATTAAATATTGATAAATTAAAAGATGAAATAATTGTTTATTTTCTTTTATTTCCAAGATCACGCAAAGAACACTGCTGCTTAGTCTTCAGATCAATTTAATAATTTAGTTAAATTATATCGCAATTATAGAGATCACGCAAAGAACAGTGCTGTAGAGACTTGAGAATAATTTAAGAATTTAGTTAAATTGTGTTGGAATTTAAAAGATAATTAGTTAAACTATATTTTAGTTTGCAAAAATGATTGGGTTGTGACATCCTTGAATGAATTTGGTATAAAAATATATTTACAGTAATATTAAAAAAAAAAGTGGGTTTTATTGTTAATTTATGCAAAGTAGAATGGTTGAGAAATGAGGCTATAAAAAGAAAGTGGAAAAAGAGATAAGTGTGTTGAAAATGTATTTGAATGTGTTAAATAGAAAGGAAAGAGGAAGAAGATGGATAGAAATGTTGATGCGGAGATTGTGATCGTTGGAGCTGGTATTTGTGGCCTTGCAACAGCCCTTGCCCTTCACAGGTTTTCTCTTTTCTTCTTCATTTTCATCATTTTCCATTCACCAATCACAATTGCATAAGCTTGGATAATTGCAGAAGCATTGTTGAAGAAAATGATAATGACGTATAATCCTTTTTTTCCAACATAATTTTTTTTATATTTCTACTTGTACAAAATATATATGGGAGAAAGTCTCTTCTGAATTATGGGAAAAAGTTTCTTCTGAATTCGTTTTCACTTTGTCCTTTCGATTTCTTCGTTCTTTCGCTCACGTCTTCTCTCTTGATCATTCGTGTTTATGAGAATTTCTCTCTTTCTTGGCATGTGATGTGATACCTATAAGAGCACCCGGAAGATTAAGTCAATGGACCTATTGGACCTGTCACATCACTTTAATCTTTCTATTTATCTCACACTAATTGATTTTTGTGTTTAATTAATTTTATTCATGTATTTATGCATGTCGTTTATTAACATTGACACTTGTGTGCTTTTCTATGTAATATTTTCAACCTTCACTCTCTGTCTTACTCGTATTTATGGGAATTCTTCTCTGTCTCTTGGCATGTGATGTGGTACCTGCAGGAACACTCAAAAGATTAAGTCAGTGTTTTGTCTGGATTAACACACAAAAAAAACTAAAAAATCTAACTAAACATTCTATCCATTTACACTACTAGCTAACGGACCTATTGGACCTGTCACATCACTTTGATCTTTCCATTTATCTCACATTAATTGATTTTTTACTTAATTAATTTTATTAATGTATTTATGCATGTTTTTGTGTTTTTCTCCGTAATATTTTCAATCTTCACACTCATTCATATCTTCTTACGACCTTTCGATCTCTCGGCATGCACACTTTCTACCTGACCGGTTTAATATTTAATAGGAAATTCATTTTTGTATTATATAAACTCATTTAAAATTTTGATTTCTAATGCAAATAAACATTAAAATTACTTACAGATAATTTTTGCAGATGAAAAATGTAATATCCACATTTTCATTGGTTTATTGTATATACTGTATTTGCAGTAAGTAATTGATTAGTTTCAGGAAGAGGATTAAAAGTGTGGTGTTAGAAAGATCAGAGACGGTAAGAGCAACAGGAGCAGCTATAATAGTGCAGGCAAATGGGTGGCATGCACTTCATCAGCTTGGCATTGCTTCAACACTTAGACAAACTGCTATTCCAATACAAAGGTAAACAACATTATCCTTATTCTTACATATATTTCAAAGGAAAATGTTTTTTATTTTCAAATTAAAATTATTTTAAAACAGAAAAATATACCTTTACAACTCATGAAATAATACATCTTAATCTCAAATGAATGTTTTCAGGGGAAGATTCATATCTCTTAATGAGGCTGAGCCAATGGAATTTCCATTTGGGTGAGTGGTAGGGTAATAGAAGTAGAAATAGTGTGAAATAAAGATTGATATTTATGTATAAGGGTTGGACCACTGCTGAATTGGTTCCTATTTAATTATTTTTTATCGTTGATAATTTTTATTTTTTGAAATAAAGATGTTATAGTTAACTTGTGTTTTGGTAATAAATGGAAGAACAGGGTTAATCAGGAATTTCGTTGTTTAAAGCGTAGTGATTTGGTGAAAGTGATGGCCGATAATTTACCCAAAGGGACTATACGAACCAACTGTCAAGTGCTTTCTATTGATTTAGATCCTGTAACAAACTTTCCTCACCTTATGCTTAGCAATGGAACTGTCATTCATGCCAAGGTATATTTATGTCTATTTCTTTTTAAAACATTTCGTATTAATAATTAGAACATTTCATAATGTATAAGTGGTTGTTTATAAACTGGTTTTATAAGATTGAATTAGACTTGTTTTAGACAAAAGGATTAGCCAATCTTAAGTTTTAGAAATCCAAGATAGTCGAGAGTGAGTGTACTCTCAACTGGTATGTGAGAGATGATCTTTCTTGTTGACGCCCTCTCTGGTATATATTGATAAAATTCATCCTAATCTTTTCGATTCTGGTCCTGATTCTGTCTTGATTGAGTCATTAAGACTAGTTAATTTAGAATCCCTTAGCTTACACCAAAGTAACATTATGTTCGGCCTTATAGTTTGAAAATCGACTTACTTATTACATAATCAAGTTCATACCCATCACCCTACATGTTTCACGGTCTCGGGCAGAGACTATTAAAGCTATTTTAAGATTATGGTGAATTTTATCAATATATACCATGTGAGAGATGATCTTTCTTGTTGGTGCCCTCTCTAGTATATATTGATAGAATTCATCCTAATCTTTTCAATTCTGATCCTGATTATGTCTTGATTGAGTCATTAAGACTAGTTAATTTAGAATCCCTTAACGTACATCAAACTAACATTATGTTCGACCTATAGTTTGAAAATTGACTTATTACATAATCGGTCCCATACCCATCACCCTACATACTCCCGAGTCTCAAGCATACGCTATTGAAGCTATTGGGAGATCATAATCGGGTCTAGGCTCATCACCCTCCAAGACTCAAGTTTAATTCTTAATAAAAGAAATTATGGTGAAAATGTTTGTGTTTATCAAATACTCAATGTTAACATGTTTATGTATACTGGTATAGGTTGTTATTGGATGTGATGGTGTGAATTCTGCCATTGGAAGCATGTTTGGGTTATACAGAACCACACTCTCCCTCTTCTCCACATGTGTTGCACGAGGCTTCACAAATTATCCAAATGGTCATCAATTTGCCAGTGAATTTGTTATGATGAGCAGAGGCCAAGTTCAACTTGGAAGAATTCCAGTCACAGACAAACTCGTTTACTGGTTTGTCACAAGGCTAAGAACTTCTAGAGGTCACCAACTTCTCTTATCTCATACATGCATGTTAAAGGTTCTTGATCTCATTCTAATTAAACTTTTCATAACTATTTAAAAAATTGCAGATTCAACAATTTGGAAAGACCCAGTTCTCATTAGACAATCCTTGATGGAATCAATGAAAGGTTTCCCAGAAGGGCCTACGGAGATGATTAAAAACTGCAACTTGAGCTTCTTGCACCTCACTGAGTTGAAGTATAGGGCACCATGGGAGTTGCTCTTTAACAGCTTCAGGAAAGGAACAGTGACAATTGCTGGTGATGCAATGCATGCCACTGGGCCATTCGTTGCACAGGGTGGCTCAGCCTCCATAGAAGATGGCATTGTTCTTGCTAGATGCCTGGCACAAAAGAAGTTCAACAATGCAAAGAAAACAGAAGAAACTGAAATAAACATTGCAGTGGCAGAGGAAGCATTTGATGAGTATGTGAGAGAGAGGAAGATGAGAAACTTTTGGCTCTCTTTTCATTCCTTCCTTGTTGGGAAGAAGCTTGACACAAAATCTTCCATAATCAGATTCATTATCCTTGCAATCATGTCAACTCTGTTCAGAGACCCAGATTGGCATTCCCGCTACCATTGTGGAAATCTATAGGAATGAATATTAAGCTTTAAATATTCATAATTTCAAATACTATTCTATTGTATATCATGATACTTTAAATTTTTATTTCATATTTCATATTGCATTGGACTTCCAAATATCACCTTCACACCATGTTAGTTGTGTTAATAAAGTAGTAGCTTTTAGGTGTTATTACTTTTGTCATCAAATTTAGTGTTTTCTAAGTGATGTAACATATAGTTGGTATATCTTTTATTACATTATATTTTGTAAAGCATTATTAGTGTAAATAATATATTTTACATTGATATTAGAAGATTTATTACATTAATTTTATTGTCGATGTAGATATCAATTATGTAACAAATTTATCACATTTTACATCAGTTTTATAACTGATGCAAAGTATAAAAAAACTAGTTTGTGTTTAAATGCATATGTGTGGAGACAACAAAAAAATCTTAATTAACCTAATTCTTTCCAGACACAAAGGCACGTCTACAAGCAAGGACGGAACCAAACCTAGCAACACAATCCAACACGAAAGACTTTTGTGATCTAAAAATGTAAACACACAACTTGAAAAACGAGACAATAGTGCGGTGCGATGAGAGAGAACACCAGAAGGAGAAGATCAAACCCCAACCAGTGGCGACGAAACTCTCGCACCACGACCAATGTCACTGGTGCTCCAAATAACTCAACCCAAAAACGAAATGAGAATGAAAAATGTGGCAACCATGAACTGTACGCGATACAACAAGGAGAATAAATGGTGAATGGCTCACACCACGGTGGCCAACGTTATCGAAAATCCAAAAAATCAAACTAAACACGAAAATGTAAAAGAACACTGAGTGCGCGACGCAATGAGGGAGAAGGGAAAGCATAAAGAAATATATATTCTATATAATTTATTATTATTTTTTAACAATAAAATAAATAAATAAAGTAAACATATTAAAATAACTTAATAAATTAAAAATAACTAAAAATTGTTTTAAAATTTTATTTTATAAATATATTGATATAAAAATTGTTATATTATATTAATCAAATCATTTATATTTTTTCAGTTCAAATCTACTATCTTTCTATTAAGTCAAAGAACTTCACTTTCTATTTTTTTTTCAATTCTATTATTCTCATCTCATTCAAGTAAGAATGAATAAAGACATCTTAACAAGTGAGAGAAATATTTGGTGAAAGAAACAACTATGTGCAACTTGTCACATTCATATTTGACTTGACTATTGGTTATAATGGCCATCTACCTATGCTTATGAATATTTTTTTTCCATCAAAGAAGTATTGACATTTGGTAGAAACAAGAACTCACACAATAGATATGGGTGGAGCCCACAAAAGCATAAAGAAAAATCATAGAAGAATAGTGAATAAAAGATGAAAGATTAAAAACATACTTTTCCAAGCTATTGGTCGAACCACCATGCTAGTAGAAGAAGAAGGGTAAAGGCAAGTGATTTACTAACCTTTAAACCTAATCCCTTGATAAAGATAAAAGGGTAAGGACAATCACTATTGTAGAATGTTATGAGTAGCATGAGATAAGACACTTCCAAGTGTTTGAAGTATAAACTATTTTTTTTTTCTAATTAGGGATGGTC
>Ga0123341_1005127_pt1 | contig 11629 bp, 9 predicted proteins | sample Turbeapinknodule_FD_89959 | JGI IMG/M metagenome (GOLD analysis project Ga0123341, IMG submission 89959) | Root nodule microbial communities of legume samples collected from Mexico - Turtle bean Mexico pink nodule | ecosystem: Host-associated > Plants > Roots > Nodule | place: Mexico: Nepantla... | reverse complement strand
TCTCAGAATCTTAGACAAATAGTCGAAAAAAACTTAGAGAAAGACTTCCAGAAAATAAAAAAAAAATATGGAAATAAAAAAAAATCTCACAAACCTAACAAAAATTAAATAAACTTTCAAATTTGAAACTTAGAAACGAAAAACATAATTAAAAATAAAATACATAAAAATATAATCAATCAAATTCTTTAATAAGAAATAGTTATCAATAAAATTAATAAGTTGAACAATTCCTTTAAAAAGAATACAATTCTATACCAGTGTATGAATTGATCTAATATAATTTTTAAAAAATCCACTTCTAGTCTTGTAAATGTGCAATTCTAGTTCATACAAAAAATGAACTTCGCATTTGATTCTTTTGATTTACAAAATTAAGCAATTATAATTTATGACTAAAAATATTGATATATTTGTGAGTAATAACAATGTTAGTTACTTATTCATATTATTGATAATCATATTTAATAATAAATTGAAGATATTATTTTTATTAACTAATATTAATATGACATAAAAGATAGTTTGGTTTGGAACATTAAAAGACAAAATGGGTGATGTAGGTTTTGTCCATAGAGAAGGGTCCCAAGGCATGAGAGTGGTAGTAATTGGATTGAAGTTTTGTCATGACACGTTTGTAGTCCCATGTGCTATCCTTCCCTTCATATTCTAATTCCTCTCAACTGTAAACTAAACCCTACTCATTATCCCCTCCACCTATTCCCTTTCCTTTCTTTTCATTCTTAATCCTTTCCACCAACCAAACCATTCTTCTCACCATTAAACCTACCATGCATGCCCTCTTTCACACCTCTCATTCATTAATCTCAAACTCATTCCTCTGATTTATACGAGTTGAAATTAGTAATCTAGTAAATTTTACTGTTGTTTTTTAATTTTTTTAATATTTTTAGTTATAAATAAATTATTTTTATAATATTTATTTGATTGTAATTATTGATATAACTTTTTGAATAAAAAGATTGTAAAAAAAAAATCATTTTAGGAATGTAAAAAAATAAGAAAGATAAATAATTTGCTTCTCATTTGTGACTTGACGGTTTAAAAAGTTGATGACTAGTTGACCAATCAAATTCAACCTATTTTATTATCCTTAATTAATTTTTATTTTATTTTATTTAATAACAGAAATCGTAACAAAATATGTACAAGAAAAAATAATTCTCAATGTAAGATATCAAATACCATTCTGCATGCAGGCTAGCCAACACTGTGATTGCATATTTTTCTTATCCTTTTCAACTAAATCAAACACAAGACACGTGCGTTGTTAATTAATAATAATTTATTTCCTAAAAATATATGATAATAATTTATATGATCCAGTAACTTCTCTAAAATATTTTTAAATCATTTAATTTGTATGTCATAACATAGTCTTGTGAAATATATTATATGATAAATTGTTTAAAGAAAATCAAATTCTTTGAAAAAGTAATATTTTAAACCACGTGCTTTTAACAATGATAATATATCTCATTATATGCGATTCACCAAACGAGTTAATTTTTCACACAAAAAATCTAGAACTAATTACTTTAAATTTGTAATTATTTATATATATATATATGTTATTTTTTTTAAAAGAAAGAGAAAAGACAAAAAGACAATAGTGTTTTTGGTTTATATATTAAGACCGTGCTCACTAATATAAGTAAGTTTTGTTTCTATTTCCATCCCAATTATTTGAATGAACCTTTTTTTTATTGATATTAAGAATTCATTAATTCAAATTAAATTTGGAAGAAATTAATATTTTTTTTATAAATGAATTTATTCTTAATTTACTTTTAATTTTGTATGAGAACTATTTTTTTGCCATGAAAAATTAACTACTTCACCTTTTCTCAGTGCCACTCATCACTGATCTTCCCTAATTAAAATCCTTTGACCTGTTTTTTATTTCTCTCTTCCAAACGCTGCCTACATCCTAATATCACTGTCACTACACAACACCAACAGTAACAACACACATTAACACTCTTACACTACAACAATACAAACAAAGCCACTGTTCTCACTCTGGTTTTTGATTTTGAAATTGTGGTTAGTTAGGGTTCTTCTTCTTCTTCTTGTATGAGGTTGAGGCATCGCTAAACAGATCTGTGATGGCGAGCACCCACATTGGGAATGCCGGAGAACCCGACGCTAAGTCCTTCAAGCCTCGCCCCAAGAAACCCTCCGACGACTTCATCACGCTCTTTCACGGCTCCGATCCGGTTCGCGTTGAGCTCACGCGCCTCCAGAATGAACTCCGAGGCATCCGCCATTTCTTCAACTTCAATTTCACTAACCAACTTCTTCTCAACGAAAAATAAAACATCGTATCATATACCTGTTCATTCGTGTGTGCAAGGAGTGTGCTATGTTCAAATTGACTAAAACACCGAAATTAAATAAATAATTGATTCTTCTCAGTTTTTCTATCACGAGCTTGATGAAACTAAGCTTAGAACAAGTTAATTAAAAATGCACTTGCTTTATTTAGTTTGATTATTTGTGTCACGTGTTTTCTTAACTCTGGATTAGCTGGTTTGCAGAGAAGGATAGGGAGCTTGGGGATGCACTTGCGGAAATTAAGTCATTGAGGAATTCGGAGCGTCTTAAGGAAAAGGGGGTTGAAGAGGTATCTTCTCTCTTGAATTCTCTATATGCTGTAATCTGCTTTGTAATTTTTCAGAAAAGAAAATTGTAGTTTTTATTAACTTGTAAGATGGAAATGGGATAGTGTCTATCTCGGTGAACCGTCAAATTAGGCATTTCTGATTTTCTTAATTAAGTGCTCAATTGGTCAGTAAAAGATAATAGGTCCTTTGATTATTTGTTTTCATACAGTGAGTTTAATGTCTATTTGGCTGGTGAATTTGCTTAAAACTATTTTCTTATTATAGAAGCCGAGCAGCAATAAATTTAAATCAATTGAGCTTGAAGTATATAATGCATAAAAATCTTCGAAAACTAAGATGATAGACGAGGAAGATGTATTATTAGTGGTGTGAAAATTCTGTACTATTTGCTTCTCATGTGTTTGTAAGTTTTTTCAAGGTCCAGGATAAGCTCTTTTTTTTTTTCTAGTTATATTTTATTCACAAGAAACCTAGGTATTTTGTGGTATGAACAAGTATTCCCTCTAAGGCAATAAACTACTACATTTTTTTGTTTTCCTTGTTGTCTTTGACAAAGCAAATCAATGCACTACTGTATACATTCACTTCAGAATGTTCTCATCTCTCGAACTACATAATCCTTTGACTTGAAGTATAAATGTTGGGAGGCTTTTACTGCGTGGAGTCTGCATGCAATAAGATTTTGGTAGTTAAACAAATTCCATTTTTTACAACGTCTTTTAATTTTGTTTAATCATCTCAGCTGACAGATGAGCTGAACAAGGTGGATGAAAAGCTAAAAGCTGCTGAAGTTCTTCTGGAAAGTAAGGTAGTACTAGTAGTTACACTAGTTATTACCTCATTGGATTTTTTTTCTTCATTTCTTAATAACCATTATTTCAGTGCAACTTAATGCTAGTAATATGATTGACAGAACCTTGAAACAAAAAAAATCAATGAAGAGAAGAGGGCAGCACTGGCTGCACAATTTGCTGCAGAAGCCACACTTCGAAGAGTGCATGCTGCACAGAAAGATGATGAAATGCCTCCTATTGAAGCTATTATTGCGCCCCTGGAGGCAGAGTTGAAGCTTGCTAGGATGGAGGTACATTTTGATTACTATGTTATGCATTGAATTGATTTTTAGCTGGGATTGGATGGTAGTTAATTCAGTTATTTGATGTCCCATGGATGTCTCATTTAATGATCAGAATCAAGTGTAAAGGGGTATATATTGTTTATCCTTGCTGCTATATTTTTTAGGTGGCAAAGCTGCAGGATGACAACAGAGCACTTGATCGGCTAACCAAATCAAAGGAGGCTGCACTTCTTGAGGCTGAGAGAACGGTTCAGATTGCTTTGGCAAAAGCATCCTTGGTTGATGATCTGCAAAACAAAAATCAAGAGCTAATGAAACAGATTGAAATATGCCAGGTTTCTGATTTCTTTTAATTTACTTGTGCTTATACTTGCTAGTAAGGTACGTATATTTTTCATACTTAACGATTGGAATACAAAATTTAGTGAAGTATTTTACTCTCTTACGTTAGGAGGAGGGCAAAATCTTGGACAAAATGCTTCGGCAAAAGGTTGCTGAAGTTGAAAAGCTAACCCAAACTGTTCGGGAGCTTGAAGAGGCAGTCTTGGCTGGTGGGGCTGCTGCTAATGCTGTCCGTGATTACCGGCGTAGAGTGCAAGAGATGAATGTAATTATTACCGTTCTTTAGATTGTAATCATCATATATACTGTTTCTTGTTTTGAGTCTGTTGCAGATGCTCTTAGCTGCTTATAAGTTCTAACCTTCAAAGTTGACATAGGGGGAAAGGAAAATTTTAGAGCGGGAAGTAGCTCGTGCCAAAGTTACTGCAAACAGGGTTGCGACTGTAGTTGCAAATGAGTGGAAAGATGCTAATGATAAAGTGATGCCTGTGAAGCAGTGGCTAGAAGAAAGAAAATTTTTCCAGGCATGTAAACTGCTCTGAAATTGCTTTTGCTTTGTCTTTTGAAAGTTATTTGAATATTTCTGGTAGCAGATGTTCACTAAATACTCCTGTTGATTGATGTTTTCAGAGTGTCATGTACTAGATATTTCATTTTTCCTGTTCTAATCTTTGACACTAGTCTTCTTGGTTACACTGTGGTTAGATGTTTATATTTCTCATGCCAAGGTTAGAGGACCACTGACTAGTAAAGAGGGTAGTCAGTCATAAGTGGAAAAACTGTAAGAGAGGCTGAGAGATATTTGTGAAGTTATGTAATTTATTTTCAGCCATAACATAAATGCTAGAAGGAAGTTATTTGGTGGCCCATAAATTAGATGAAGTTGTTTAGGCTTTATTGAAAACATGAACAATTACATCATTTTGTAGGGTGAAATGCAACAATTACGTGATAAATTGGCTATAGCTGAGCGTACTGCAAAAGCAGAGGCACAAATGAAGGTGCATAATGTTTTATCTGACTCCAAACACTTGATTCTTATTGAAAAGCTTATTCTAAAATATTTAATTGATTTCACAGGAAAAATATCAATTGCGCTTCAAAGTTTTGGAAGAAAGGGTTAAGACATCTAATGGTAATTCCAAATTCACTGTATCAGATGGAAGAAACATTGCCACTGGGCCTTCACGGAGACAATCTTTTGGTGGAGCTGAGAGTATCTCTTCATCTTCTTCCAATGGATATCTATCGAGGAAAACCTCAATTTCAAGATCAGGGTCTCTAAGATCAAATAGTGCTAATGTGTTACTAAAAAATGCCAAACTTTCATCTAGATCGTATGATGGTGGTAGTAGAAACCTGGAGAGAGAGAGGCCAACCTCTGATGCAAATCGGGTAGATAACATGCCAACAAACACCAATAATCAGACCATCACCAGTGAGACTATTACTACACATAAGGAGAGCGCAAATGGCATTCCGGTAAAAAAATCTAAAGCAGAAAATGAAGACTGTGTTTCAGGAATGCTGTATGACATGTTGCAAAAAGAGGTTATATCTCTTAGGAAAGCTTGTCATGAAAAGGACCAGACTCTTAAAGATAAGGATGATGCCATAGAGGTATCCTCTCAATTCATAAATAAGATACGGATTCCATTTTTTCCCTTGTCTAATTCAATTTTTTCTTTTTAATGTTGGAAGATGTTGGCAAAAAAGGTTGATACATTGAACAAAGCTATGGAAGTTGAGGCCAGAAAAATGCGTAGGGAAGTTGCTTCTATGGAGAAGGAGGTTGCCGCAATGCGGATAAGCAAGGAACATAATCATAGGGCACGATCAAGTGCTCCTAGAGCGGCTGTAAATTCCCAGACAATTTCTACCAGGTCAAATTTCTATATATTTTCTTCTTTATTGTGATACTGTTTCTTTTATTCTTCATTGTTTAGTATAAAAAGAAAATTATTACTTGAACATGGTTATCCCTTTCAAAATCTAGGATTTGGGTCTTCTGGATTGGTGTCTATAGAGCCAAATTTAGGTGCACCGACCCTGCACTTCTAAGGATATTGATATCAAAATGTATGAAGCCAATATGAATTTTTAAAAAGGAAATCCTGCTGTTTATCATAACTGAACTTAAGCTGGTGCCCATTACCTTTTCTAATTGCATTGGAACTGATACCTATTTTGCAATTCTTCACGTACTTGAATAACCACCCTGCCTAATCTGGTTCCAGTTACACATTAAGATAACTGATACAGTTTTATCCTGGTATAAAACAAAGGCTGGTATCTTAAAAACGTAGTTTTACTGTAAGCCTCTCATCAAGGGATAACCTAGTATGTTGCGGTGTTGATGGTTAATTTTTATGGACATTCACAGCACTTCTCATTGGATTTTCAGGAGTGCACGTAACTTTTAACCAAATCTCATTGGCAGTGAGTGCCTGTGATCCTGTGTAAGGAATTCTTCCCCCCGTGCGGAACAGAGTTGTTGATTTATTATTTTTTATTCTCTTTTCCCTATCTCCTGTATTCATGCTTTCTCGGCCCCAGGGGTAAGGTGTAAAGAAGGAACCTTGTGTTTTTGTAGGGAATCCATGTCCTGTGTACATCTTTTTGTATACCATCTTCAGAAAGAAAACTTAGAATTAGTTGCTCCACGTGATTTGTTGAAGTATCTGAATATAGCTTAATCTGGATTGATTCTACTCTAAACTGGATTTGAAAATTTCTTTGTTTTCACCAAATTCTTAGGAGAAAAAATTCATGCAGCTCATGTTCACGTTTGGGTTTTAAAAGCAAAAGCTGTCGGACATTCTCATTTATGGCAACAAAATCTAACCAAGGTACCATTTTGTACTTTTATAAGACCAGGGTCTGCTATTGACCTGAGTCAGAAGTCTTTAGTGATAAAGCATTATCCTCACACAAGAAGAATTTTTCACTGAAATAGCAGGGTTTTTTTCTTTCTCACATAGCAAAGTGTGCAATATATTTACACAGATAGCACGGTTTCTGTCCGAATTCTGACCTGTGATTGGTTGCAATATCGCCGGAATACGAGTCGGAATCGGTTCCCAGAAAAACCGAATTCAGAGCTGGGTTTTCTATTGTTTTTATTTTTTTTTTAACTTTTAAAATATCGGGGGAGGAAAAATTGTGGAAAATAAACAAATAAAATATTAATGGTTTCAAATTAATTAATTTGAGGATTTTTTTTTTAAAGTGTATAAATATAAAAAAAATAAAAAATGAAATTGAGAAAGTTAATTTAATATAGTAATATGTCGGTAATAGAAATTTGTAAAAGTAATTAAGTACAATTTATTTAGAAATAAGGTAAAATAATATTTTTGAAAAATAATTAAGTTAAGAAGTAATTAATTTGAAGGAAAAAGGTTGAAGATTTTTTTTTAAGAAAATTCAATATATTTACAAGTAATTATGTAGGTTTATTTTCAATTTAAAATTATAATATGAGTAGGTGCTTGTGTATAAATACAAAATCTTATTTGGGAAATGTTAAAATTAGTAAAAATAATTGGTTAAATTTTGGACTTGATAAATGAATGGATTAATTTTTATTAAATGAATGAGGTGAATATTTTATGCATTGTGTAATAGTGTTTTTGACACGCAAATGTGGGAATGTAAAATAGTGAAGAAAGAAGTTAAGAAAAAATTGGGTTTAATTAAGACATTGAAATAATAGGTGAAAAACACATTATATCATTACCAACAACGCCAAAAGTTCATCATGTCACTAACTTTGTGACCCAGGACAATGAATTTGAACAACATAATAAGCATTCACAAATACTTTTCTATATATTAAAAATGTCAATTAAAATAATGGGGTTGTTATTGCATAGGGTGTTTCTTTCTGCAGCCTTACATTTTTTTAAAAAAATAATCAAATTATCTTTGACAGTTTTGGATAATTCTTGAATAAGGGGTGTTTTGTAAGTAAAAGATGTTTCCAAAATAAGAAGGCTGATTCTCCCTGCACCCAACACATTTTAACTCGCACCCAATCACATATAAGAAAAAAACAAAATTAACCTTAATGAATTTCAGAATACCACCCAACCCTATTCTTCTTCTTCTACCTTTGTGCGTGAAGCAGCTATCGCAGCCACCGTGAGCCATCTTCTTCTCCATTCGTTTGCAACCACCGTGAGCCACCTTCTTCTTCATTCGTTTGCAGTCACCGTGACCTTCATTATCGCAGGCACAGCAGTAGCCGCGACGGAGAGCTTCTGAAGTCGGAGAAGGAAACATCATCGAAGGAACCATCAAGGTACGTCATGCCTACCGGATATTTTTATCCGTAATTCACTATTGCGTTCCGCATAAATTTTTCTATAATTCATTATTGCATTCCGGATATTTTTATCCGTAAGTGATTAGTGGCTTCCGAATATTTTTATCCGTAATGGACTTTTGACTTGCGGATATTTTTATCTGTAATACACTTTGGACTTTTGACTTCCAGATATTAATATCCGTATTGAAAATTTTGACTTCTGGATATTAATATCCATAGTGAAAAAAACAGACTTCCGGATTCTGATATCCGGGACCAGCTGAGCTCGAACAAAAACCAGAAACGATTGAAAATTGATTACTTACTTCATTAACTTGGCAAACGAAGCTTACACTGAATGTGTGTGCACAATGAATGTAACCTCCTCTTTTGCACCTCAAAGCAAAGCTTCACATAACAATGAACTTCCTCTACCTCACTATACAATAATTTTCAAAGTGAAGAAGACAAGGGCATGATGGGATTTTAAAAAGTTCGTCGGGTGCCAATCACAATTGATCGGGTGCAGGAAGTAATTGCCAAATAAAAAATCTGAAAGGCAAAAAAACCATTACGAAATATCCTTTCTGAAAGGCAAAAGAAAAATCATTTCCAAATAACATTTAAATAAACACCTTTAATAACAAAGCTTAAAATAACAACAAACATGCTACAAACATAGCAACTACAACAACAATTATAAATGATCACCCATAAATTACTTTCCACTACTATTGCACCATGTTCCATAATCCACATTTACTTGTTTTGTCATCATTATATTCACAAAAAGTGACATAGTATTTGATCTAAGAAATTGGGAATGCCACCAAATCATGTTTTACACATCTTCATCATTTGAAACAAAAACAAAATGGTAAGTTTTTCAAGAAGGTACAGTGACACATGATAAATAAATTCATAACTTCTCGACCCTGAGTTTACAACAATTCACTCTCAATAATCCTCTTATATGTTTAAGCGTAATACCATTTGGGAACCTACACAATGTAGACATTTCACCCTCATAATCAACTGAGGCACAAAAGGAATTGTAAGCATTCATTTCATCAATGTGAAGCATTTTGACTACTATAAATTTTAAATTACACACCCTTCCACTCATCCAACTACACTCTTTTATACTATACGTACTAAAGGTGAGATAAGATGTAACTCTAACATGCATTGAGTGGTTGGGGTGACTCAAGACATGTGTCATCAAGTAAACACACACTAGGTCATGTAAATAACAATTGTCAACTTTAATGAAAATGTGTGCCAAAAAGGTGACCCTGTACGAGATATTACCCTCACATTCATTAGGTGGTTGGGACTGTAACATCCATACTTTTAAAAATAACTATATTAATTATTTTATCTTTACTAAAATAAGAGTTAACAAATCTTACGCTCTAATAATGTGATTATATTCTATTTAAAAAATATATTGTATTCTAGATAAATTTTAAACGTTAGAAAACAAATCAAATACTTTTTAAAAAACATTGTGGTCAAATGAATAAAAAATATTATCCAAACATTAAAAGAAGATAAGAATTAAAATAATTTGTCCTTATACGTGTGTGGGGTGGGTAAAAGCTAAAAAGGGTTAAAAAAAATAGAAGGAAGAAAATAAAGGGAGGAAAGAGAGAGATGAGAGATATAAGGGAGATATAAGAAAGTGAGAGAAGGAGAAAGGAGAAAAAGAGAGTGAGAGAAAGAAAGGGAATTGGAGGAGCGAAATTTTGAATTTTCTAGAATTCTAATCTACACCTCAAATGTAAGGGGGAATGTAGTTAAATTCTTTTTATATTAATCATAATAAATTATTTGTGTTTTATTAATCGATTGAATTATATATTATTCTTTTTTTTCTTCCAGTATTAATTTTTATTTATTTATTTATATTTGTGTTATTGAATTTATCTTTAGTTAAGCAATAATTTTATTTATTTATTTATCAATTTATATTTATATTATTTAATTTATCTTGAGTTATACATTGATCCTATTTATTATTTATTTATATTCATATCATTTAATTTAATTTATTTTTGGTTACACATGGATCTTATTTATTAGTTTAATATTTTTTGTTATTTTATTTTCCTATAAGATATCGATCCATATCTAATTATTTAAAAAATTTGCTTTAATTATTATTTTATTGTATTTTTATATTATTTGAAATACTATTTTTTTATAATTCAAAGAAATATATGAAGTAATAATAAAAATAAAGTAAAAGTAATTATTATTTTTATTTAATGAGTTTAGATAAAAATGAACTATATGTTTCATTATTATTTTATGTTTTTTTGTATTTGTTCAAATGACGTGTATAAATTATTGGTAAGATAAATATCACATATTTTAATAGTCATCATATTTTTGCAGTTTTTGGGAGTGTCAAAGAATATGTTAGTTTTGAAAGAGTCATAAAATTTGTTGCTTTGAGTTACATGCTAATATATGAGTTTTTGTGTTTGGAAAGTCATAGTTTATTACAATACGAGATGAAAGACAGAGACCATGGTAGGGTCTAAGGAAGTTACCAAGTAGGTGAATATTTCGATAGTTCAAAATAATACCCTGGACTAAGCTATTCATAGGCCAAACTTGGAATTGTCTGATACCTGCTCTGTAAGAATATTATGTGGCACCTCACGATTATTTATCTTATTAATTGATCAATTACCATAATTATCCTATTATATTATTGTAATTACTTGATGGACGTAATTACTCTTACCATAAATAATTAGGGTTTTCCCTTGGGTGTATTATAAATAGAGATTACCAGACAACTAAAGAGACACCCTCATATTCTAACATCACATGGCCGAAACTCATTCTCTAAAGGGATTTTTGAGCCTCTCATCTATTTGTCTCTCTACTCACATAATTCCATTCTAAGCGATACACCCTAAAGGGGAACCCGATCAAGATCATGTCTTCGTCCCTCAGCCATACGATCACGTGTCTACCAGGTATTATTTAATCATTATTCTCAACCCGATCAAGATCATGTCTTCGTCCCTCAGCCATACGATCACGGGTCTACCAGGTATTATTTAATCATCATTCTCGTTTCATTATATGATTGAGGAATCCTAATCCAACATGTGATATTAGAGCGTTTATGTTGCTTAATCGATTCTTCTTTCGTTTTCCCTAAATTTGGAAGAAACGAGGATTTTGATTCAACCTATTGATTTTCGATGTTTTTATTTTGGTATATTATTGAAC
>Ga0123341_1005125_pt1 | contig 11629 bp, 9 predicted proteins | sample Turbeapinknodule_FD_89959 | JGI IMG/M metagenome (GOLD analysis project Ga0123341, IMG submission 89959) | Root nodule microbial communities of legume samples collected from Mexico - Turtle bean Mexico pink nodule | ecosystem: Host-associated > Plants > Roots > Nodule | place: Mexico: Nepantla... | reverse complement strand
TTTTTTTAATTGATAAAAATGTAAATTTACAAATTTATCCTTATATTTATAAATTGTTATATAAATTTATTTCTTTATTATTAAAAAATACATTTATTATTATTATTTATATTTATAATTTATTATATATATAATATGTTTAATTATATTATTTCAAATAATTATTTTTTACAATTTTAATTATATTTAAATTGTAGTCTTATTTTAAATATAAATAATAACAATTTTAGTTTAAAATAAAGATTAAAGTAAATTATAAAGCAACTTTCTTTTCGCAATTCTTTCTTTAAGATGCGAGAAAAGTTATAAGCAGGTAACCGGTTTTGTTTTTTTGTGTTTTGTATTATTTATGATTTTGTTTTTCATATTATACTCATGCACAGTAAACCTTTACCTTTCCTAGCTTAAAAACAAATGGAGCTTAGGTAAAATTAGTACGCAACATAAAACTTAATTTAAGAGGAAAAAAATAAAAAATCTAAAACAAATAATGTATGAGAAGGAAATACTAGTGTCAACCTTAAAATAATTAATGATAAAATTGTGAACATGTTTGCTTGAAAATTCAGTTTACATCGATCAAATCATTATAGTATAGCATGTTTCCAACAAGCTATTAACTTTACATACACACCACTGGTAAACAAAAAGAAAATAATGAAGTGAATAAATGCTACTAATTTTCAATTACTTCATTAATGACCTCATTAGTTACTAGAACGCTATTTAGCATCCCCTTTTCCTATAAGAAAGTCGATTTACAGTCATCTATAACCTCAGGTAAAACTTGCTTGATGCGACACAATAAGACCTTCGAAATAATTTTATACAATGAGCACACTAGAGAAATAGGTCTGCATTGGTTCAGACTTGTAGGGTCCCTAACTTTGGGGACAAAGGTAATAAAAGACGCATTACACCTTTTAGGAATATAACTCGTCCTGTGAAAATGGTGAACAACAACTATCACATCAAGCTTCAGCACTTCCCAGTTGTTCTTAAAAAAATTAAAATTAAAGTCATCTGGTCTAGGGCTTTTTGACCCCTTACACATCCAGACAACATCCATTACTTCTTCCTCTGTGATCTGGGACACCATACTTAAGCTAGCCTCCTCTGACATGGATTTGAACTCAACATGCTCAAGTCTGACTCCAAAATCCTGAGTAGTCGAGAATCTAGCTTCAAAAAGCTTCACCGCTTCCCTGCCCATTACCTCAGGTTTCTCAACCCACAAAATTCCCACTTCCCTTAACCTCATTTCTAAGCCTCCTCCATCTAATTACAGAATGAAAAAAACTTGGAATTACAGTCCCCAAACGCAAGTCAATTAGCTCAAGCTTTCTGCCTAAACATAGATTCCAACTTCTTATTGATCTCTTCTACACGATTGATGAGAACCAACCTTCTCGTCCTCAAACTCTCTGGTAAAGCATCACCCTCATCTTTGACATCAAGCTCCTCAATCTCCATAAAACAATTCTTCTTCTCTGATTCCAGGTGGCCGAACACATCTCGATTCCACACCTTGAGATCAACTTTTAGACTCTTCAGCTTACCTTTGAAAGCATAAATACTATTCCCCTTACCAGAATAAGAATTTCAGTTATCTCTCACCATATCCTTAAACCCAGGTTCCATCAGCCACACATCAATAAACCTAAAGGGTTTCGGCCCCCAATCTTTTACCGAGGATTTGACCACTATTACACAATGATCTGATATCTCTCTCGACAAGATATATTGTTTACCCATAGGCCATTGTTGTAACCAATCATCAAATACAAGAACTCTATCGATCCTACTTTTAGCTGAGGCGTTTGATTTATACCACGTATACTTCTTACCCACGACTGGAAATTCCACCACAAGGTTCCTATCTATAAAGTTATTGAAACCAAAGATCTCACTCTTTTGGCTACCACAAACTCTGACTCCTTCCTATCGTAAGACCTTCTAACCACATTAAAATCTCCGACGAAACACCAAGCTAGGTTTAGGGTAGCAGATTTTAATGCTAAAAGGTCCTCCCACAAAGCCACTATATCTTTCATATTACATACACATTTACAATCGTACATTTCAGATTAGACCTTAAGTATTGTCCGTACTCAACTATGAAGCCCATACCCTCCACATGGCTATCATAGCTAAACACACATTTATTCCACGTAATAAACAGACTCTTAGCACCTGCGTTATGTAACCAACCCACATTGCTATCAAAAAAAAAAAAACACCTACCATCCAAAAACATCACCGCTTTAATCTCTTATAAGCACAAAACATTTGTTACTCTTTAGCTAGGTCAGCTTTCAGATATTTATCTATTACCTAATCTAATACTAAACAAATATTTATTTATCAGAAAAAATAAAAAATAGTGTTACTATTTAGCCCACACTAATATCTAAAAGCTAATTTAATATTCTATAAAAATGTAGCAAAGAGATAAGAACAAGAGAAAAGAAAAGAGAAATGAGAAAAAAAAATGTTAACGAAAACTGAGTAATGAAGCAGGACCGCACTTTACAGTCTTAATAAAGAAGGAGAAAGGATGCAATGTGTTTGACTGACTACAAAGCAATTGGAGAAAGCTTTATGAGTTGGAACTCAGAATAAAATAAAACCACTCGAATAATGCATTGGGGGACCATTGCAATAATCCTCTGTACCACAACAAAACAAGAGCAAGATATTTAACATTCTCATCAGAGTATGCTCTGCATTAATTGCTTACAATCTATGGGAACCAGCTAATATATATATTTTTCTTTTATATATCCAAAACCATATTTCTGAAACTGCAAAGCAATCCAAATGTTCAACTTTAAGCTCCACAAATTTTCCCACCTTCTTTATTTCCCTAAGGAGTGAAACAAATAGTGTGGTAAAGGGCTTACCACTGTTTTAGGTTTGAAAAAAGGGAAACTAAACTGCATGGAGTCTGAATCTTCACTGTGAGAGGTAGATCTTGAACAGACAAATGGACTTTAATCACTGGACCCTGTACCTTTTTCTACATTTTAATCACTTCAAAGTTGAGTCTGCTTAAAGTTTTTATGAGCATGTACATATATGGCTACTTAATGTTGGGATCTATATGTGAATTCATATCAACGCAAAATCTATGTTTCCTATTTCTGGAACAAGCCATTTAGTAAGCAAAAGTTTGAATTCTTCAACCCCCAGCAAATTAGCAGTACATATTCAACTGTATCACATTGTTGATTAATGTATAAGAGATTTTGAATTGGTTTTCACTTAAATAAATATAAAGAAATCCATATAACAGTTGATTTTTCCATATGGCTACTTATATGATTTTTGATAAATGTATATGATTTTTCCGAATCAAATAAAGTTGATTTTCTATTTGATACATAGATGAAGAACTCAACTTAGCTTTCTTATAAAAAAGAAGATAAATCTTAATGATGATATACATTTGTTGTGTAAGTTGAAGAAATAAATGGTTTTATAAAAAAAATGGGAAATAGAAGAAGAACTCACATTATTTAGTTTCACTAAAAAAAATCCTTCAACTACATATCCATCATAATGATACAACTTGTGATGTTCAGAGATATGGACCATGTCCATGCAAAGTACAGTACTGTTCATCCAATCAATTTTATGAGGCACTTCTTTCCTTCCTGATGGATCACATTATGAAATTCAGAATCCAATCAGTATACACTATTTTTTTCTACCATGGTATCTTCTTTCAAAAAATTTTTATTTTTAATTTTTTCTTCATAATTTTAGTTATTTAGTATTTAATTATGTGTTATTTTTGTTTTTGAATATCTTTTTATACAATTTGGATTATTAAACTTTTAGTATAAGGGTAATTGATTTTTTTTGGGTATCTAATTTTTTTAACACAATCTTGATCTTTTAATTTTTTATTATGTTTGTTTTAATTTTTTTAATCTGTCAAATTATATTTGGTGATAAGGTCATGCAGCACTGTTATTTTCTATTACATTAAAAAGTCACGAGTATTTAATGTTTTCTCTCAATCTTACTATGTCATAAACTAACAAAAAATTATGAACAGTTAAAAATTAAAAGAATAAAATTGTCAAAAAATTAAAAGACTAAAATTGCTAATTTTGTAAACTATAGAAACTAAAATTACAACTAAACCTAAATATAAACATGTTTGTTAATGAGAACTCAAATAATGATTTATTAGGAGAGAGTATTTATCTGTGCTCAACTTGTTGGAAGTGAACAGTGTTACCTATGCATTCAAATATAAAATTTGAATTTTAATCTGAATAAAAATTGAAATATAAAATTCAACTGAGCTAGTGAGAATGTTAAAACTATTTGACACAGTTTACCAATGCAGAGTCGATTTCAGGAGTAAGCAATGGAAGACAAGACATAGCTACTTCAGACATGAATGATACCCCTCGATTGTGAACCTCAAAAGATGTTAGAATATTAAGAGTAGTAAAATCATCTACAACAATCACAAAACATTAACACCTGTACCTTAAACATTCTACAACTTTACTGTGGAAAACATAATTTAATGCCTGCAGAAGCTAGTTTTACTCCATCTTCAAGTGTAGAGGGGCTCCAGTATAAAACCAGGGACAAAATCCCAGATGATTTATGTTGAGTGTAATTCAACAGTGGCATATATCCTTAGATGATATTGGATTGTAATGTGTGGACCAGAATTTGATTGGTCAGATTGATTATCATGAGTATAATTGAGTACGTTTGGATCTTTCGATGGGCCTAAACATGCTAGTGAGGTTTTGCAAGACTTCGAGATGGACCATGCAATAACTTGACAAATCCAAGGAAGCTCAACTTTCCATCAGTGTGCCTAATCCAGTCGTGAAGAACAGCATGAACAGGAACAGATGGACCAAGTCCAAGCTCCTGATTATTCAGTCAAAACCACACATGAGAAATGAAATGTATTTCCTAACTAAAGGAACTGGTTGTGGATAAATTCAAAACTCAAACTAGAATAACACAATTGCTAAAAAAGCAACATAGAATGCTCTCCTTTACTAATTTAGAGAATACTATGTTGGCCAGAAATTTGTAACAAACTAAAGTAGGGAAAGCTGTTAGATATCTTCATTTACAAAATAGTTGACACTGTAAGATTATCCATATAAAGAATTCCAAATTAATTGAAATCACAGTCAAATCAAACATACCGAAGCTAGCTCCTCAATGACTATAGCTCTATTTCCATCCTTTTCAAAAAGTTCATAGGCACAGCGTGCATGTTGCTCCCACCGGTCAAGTGCTTCAAGCTGATGAACACTAAGTGCGGCTGCGCAGAACTCATCAAAAGCCATCCTTCTATATTGCAATGCATTAAGCTTCCACCCAAAATAATTTGTATCAACAACCAGTATATTCACAAAATAGCATTTATATATATATATATATACATAGGCATTCCAAAGCTAGGCACTTACTGAAGCTAGAAAATCTGGAATGCGTGATTCCTTCATAGCATCTGTTGCATTTTTCATCAAGGCCTGACCAGCTCAAATTATGAGATTCCAAACATCATTCTCTCAATATAGTGTATAAAAAGAGCTGGAAAGAAACCAACCGCTTTGATATTTTCCAAGCTAATAGTGTTGGTTTTGTTTGGCTCTAAAAGTGCAAACTGCTCCTTCAAATGCTGCAGCTCTTCAGTAGCTAATGTCTTAGACAAAGCCTGTTCCAATGCCCACCATATAGCTAGTAAGTTATTGAGAAACATACAGGAAGTTTGATAAAAAAAAGCAATGGGGAACACTGGAACAGTAGCAAAGAAAAGTATTAGAGACAAAAGTTACTTTAAAAACAGTACTCAAAAAGACACACTTAGCAGGTCTAAAGAGAAACTCTACATATATAGAATTTTGATAGAGAATTAGGTCTTATGGATGTCTCTAAGTCTTACTTCGACAGTTATAAATAGAAACTATGCATATGTAGAATTTTGATATAGGAACTTAGATATTATGGAATGTTTTGAATCTCATATCGAGTAGCATGGGATGTTGGGTGAAGTATCTAAGTATTTGTTTCTCTCCTCTTACCAACTGGGTTGTCCTAGTTTTTGAGTGATTATTATCAAGTGGTATCAGAACTAATTGTTAGTCACCAGGCAAGGTTATATCTATAGAGGGTTTTAACCAATAAGGAAGTCAAGTGAAGAATTACCAAGTATAGTAGAATGAAAGTCATTGAGACGTCGATTTGTCGGTGGAGTACTCAAGTTTTTAGTTATCTTCAAATACTTGGGTGCTAATCAAAATATTTTATCATCTTTAACTTCTAACTTCCAAATAGAATTTCATTAGTTCACTAAATTTGAGTCCATCTAGTTGTTGGAATTGCAAAACTGCAAAACAAAATTCTACTGGTTTATTACTCAGATTATTCATGCAACAATCAACTCAACCACATTTTAAACAAACAGTTAAACTCTTGAATGTATAGTATACCTATTAATAAGGTGAAGATTATAAACCAATTGAGTGAAGAGGGGACATAAAAGGTCGTATAGTTTACCAAAGGCTCTTTTCCATTGAATATCAAGATTTTGAAGCAATTTCAGAAATATACATACCCTTAAAGCTGCTTTTCGTAGAGAGGAGGAACGCATGTATATCTTCATGAGCTTGAACACTAGAATATCCAAAGGTACTTTTACGTCCTTATAACTTTTAATCCACGGATGACCTGCAGTATACACCTGTAAGGAACAGAATAGAGTGCAAGAAAAATCAATACCCTCAAGTGATAGATGAGAAACTCACTCAATGCCTGCGCTGCAGTCATTCTTTTCCTTGGATCTTTATTTAGAAGTCTCTTAACAAAATCCTTTGCTTCATCTGATAGAGAAGGCCATGGAGGTTCATCAAAACTTGGAGTAGCTCTCAATACGGCACGGAAGATCCCAGATTCAGTCCGTGCCCAAAATGGACGACTGCCACATAGTAAAATATACGCAATCACACCAACACTCCAGACATCAGCCTCTGTACTATAAGCTCTATGCAAAACTTCAGGAGCCACATAGTATGCACTACCAACAATATCATTAAGCCTTTCATCTGTAAGGCGATGAAAAACCAAAAATTGTAACCCAAACAGAAGTGGACTGAAAACAGGCAATCATGCATAAAAGGACTCTAAAATTACCTGGTTTGACAAAATCCGACAATCCAAAGTCAATGGCCTTCAGGTCAGAGTTTTCTTCTTTTGATGTGAATAAGAAATTCTGATCCAGAAATTACCCATCGTTAGAAGTCATACTTGATAAGAATTGATAAGATAAAGCCAAATAACCAAACTAAACATAAACACGACCATTTCATTAAGTAGGATATTGGAAACCATCCAAATAGATGATCACATGTCCCTATGTTATCCTCTACCAACCCATTTCCACCTTTTTCTTTTCACCCACTTTTTCAGGGAGGCCATGGCACTCAATCTTATGATGAAGATTAAAAAAAGTGAAAAGAAATTGCAAATACACTTCACCTCTGGTTTGAGATCGCGATGCACAACACCCTGTAGATGGCAAAACGCAACAACATTTAGTATTTGTATGATGACAGCTTTTGCATCTTCCTCCGTGTATTTCCCTCCTCTGCAAAAGGAAACAAATTTCTCACACCGGCAAATAATCACACATTTTCCTTTTTAATCATTTTCATTAATAGTATCCGAACAATTCACCTCCAAAAGAACAAACATTTTAATAAACAAATACCTCGACAATATTCTGTCCAAAAGCTCCCCTCCTTCGCACAACCTGAGAACCACAAGAGCAAGAAAAAACAGTTATAACATTCACCACACAAAAAGAAAAGCAGCAAAAGAAGGAAAATGACACAATAATTCAACCTACTCCATTACTATGTAGACATTGTCATTATCCTCATACGCATCGTGGAACTGAATCAGATTTTTATGTCCAGTCAAGGCCCTCAATATCTTCACCTCCCTCCTTACATCCTCAATTGCAATTGCAGTTGTCATCTTAAATAAATTCAAATCAACTCATTATTCACTTCAGATAGTTACATATACCACGTTGACTATAATAATATAGCCAAAATAACGAATTAAAGTATAAGGACATTACTAGCTTTTTCGGTTTGGACTGAGTTAACTCCAAATCCAATTTATAACAGAGATTTGAAATCAGAAACAGAAAATGGTTATGAGACAACCTTGGCTTTAGGGATGACCTTGACGGCGACGTGTTGGCCTTTGAGTTGGCCCTTAAGGAACTTCGCAGAACAAGTGTAACCAAAGTGTCCTCGTCCAACCTCGCCCCCAACCTCAAACTTTTGCTCAAACTGTTTCGAGAATCCGAAGTTCTTGTCAAGAGCAACCACTTCATCTTCTGGGATGGTAGCTTCGTTGGGCTTAACAGACCCATGACGACGGGCCAGCACGGCCCGAATGTGCTTCGCTGGCGACGGAGGCTTGAAGAACCGCCGGGGAGTCCCTGGTGCCGGAGACTTGGCGGAGAAAAAGTGGTGGGCCGGGCTTGGAGTGTAGAACGGGAAAAGGGGAGATTTTTTTGGAGTAGGAATAGGATTTTTCGGCAATTGTTCATTGGCATTGGTGTCTGTGAAGTGGGTGTTGGAATTGGGAGATGAAGAGAGTGTGGGATTCGCACGAGGCTTTGAACCGCAGAGACCCATTGTGATATGATCCAAGGTTAAAGTCAAAGGAGGGAACTTGAAGAGTTGAAGCAGATTCGGAAATGAATGGGTTGGGTTTTTGTGGGAATTAAGGTTGGGTTGGTGACAGAGTTGAAGAATGAGAATGGTTTGGGGAGAAGAAAGGAAGAAGATGAGTAAGAAAGAGAGAGATCTGAGGAAAGTGATAAGAAATAAAGAAGAGTTTCGCCTTTCTTGTTGCACCCAACGGAAACAACCAAATTAAATTTGTAGCTTATTGTTATTATGGGAGTGACGTAGTTACATCGATAACTCTTCTTCTTAACTTCTTCTTCGACTACGTTGTAGTACCAGTGTTGTGTTTTTTTATTAATTGTAAGAAATTGCAAGAAAGTACATGATGTTACATATGTTCATTGTTTGATTTTAGAGATCATTATTTCACAATCCAATTTTTTTATATAATTATATTACAATTTTTAATATTATTATTTTAATATATATCATTTAATTTTAAATTTATCTTTTTATTGTATATATTTATTTCTAAACATATCATAAAAAAATTATTTTTTGTTTTTATGAATAGAGACAAGTGCCATCCAAATATTTATTAAAGATTGGAAGTACACTTGTGTTTTAATCAATTTTGGCGAGCTCGTTTTTAAGACCCTCCAAATTATTTTATTTTACTGATAAAGTTAAGGAAGGGTTGAGATTTATGAATTGAAGGTGTAAGAAAGAGAGGATGTGGAACATTGAATGGTCCACCCTGTAACATCCATGTGGAAAGGATTCAGTGAAGCTACTGTCACTATTTTCACTAATCAAATTTTATTAATTTTTTATTTTTATTTTCCTTCTTCTTTGAATTTGGGATTCGTGAAAGACAAAACCAATTTAAGAACAGAATATTTCTGTAAACGAATTGATTAAAAGATTAATATTTTTTTATATATAACGAATTCCTTTGTTTATATGAGTTTACTTTAACTTATAGTCCATGTTAATGGTAATAATGTTTAAATGTTTTTAGTCTTTTCTATATATTATATTTTTTTATTTTATTTGTATTTTCTTGCAGTTTTACTAAAAGAAATAAAATATATTATTAGCCTTTCAAAATTAGAATAGTTTTTATCTTCTCTTTTAATTCTAAAATTGATCTTTTAAATTCTAATTTGAAGAAAAAAAACTACTTATATATCATTCATACATTAAAAAAATACAAAAAAGATATTCATGATTGAAATCTAATATTAAAAAATGTTAAATTCTCAATCTAAATAATTATAACGATAAAATTTATACATGATTAAAATCTAATATTATAAAACTATTAAATTGGATACCCTTATGTAATTTGTCACACATTAAATGTGTATGTTTTACTATATAATAATACAATAAGCTTCAACTTCTATACCATAGTAATTCTTTACACAAAGTATATGATGTAAAAATGTTTTTAAATTTCTTACCACACAATATCTTAATTTATATTTCATATCATAGACAATAATTTGTCACATAAATATCACAAATATCATGGTATTCACACAATCTACAACATTATTTATATCTTTTCATTATATATATATATATATATATATATATATATAAAACTTTTGTATACATTAGTTAAACTAATTCACATATACATATTCAACTTTATAAAACACTTATTACAAATCAAAACATGTAATTGCAATATAGACATATTAGTTAAGTGAACAACTTTATTTGAGTGAATTGTTTTCACAAAACAGGGAAACACCTCTTGTTAAATTTGTAAACCACTACTTGAACATCACTTCATAAGTGATAACAATTTCGAAAGAGAGATGATTGATTTATTTAATTTTTTGTTCTCATTAAGCGTCAAATTGACGTTTGAGTGTCTTAACTCCAAATAAGAGAGAATCAACATTAATTCTCTTGTTAAAGTATTGCATCATTGCTTAATTATGAGTGATCTGATCATGACACAATAGCATGTGATCTAATAAGTTCACCAAACAATTATTAGGATAAACTCTAAATTACTCTTATATCATATTAAGAAGTGAACTTTAAGCCTAACTTAACTCCATAAAACCAGTTTATAAAGTGGAATTTACACCAACTTATAAACTGTGAACAACTCTAATCACTAATAATATCAGATTTCTAACCAAACGAGCATGTTAATAATATATTCAATGTTTTGTAGTCTAAAAAATAGACCCGTGCTATCTTAAAACCATTCAAACATGCATAATGTTGACGGTTTAACCTTTGCCATTGTCAACAACTATTGATCAAAAAGTATTGGTGAATTAAACTTCAATCAATGATAATTAATACTTATGTAGTGCTACGTAAATAGACGTGACTTTTCAGAAACAGAAAATAATAAATTCTTCCCACTAAATCATAAGAATCTTTCATCTTTTAAATTTTTTATTTATTTATATTTGACCTAACTCCTTCTTTTAAGAGTCTAAATGGCCTTATTGGGTAAGGAGTGGCGTGTACCAAAAGGAATATGCAACTAAGGCCGGCAGAATTTGCCCAAAGTCAAAATACGTTTCTTTTTCTTTATTATTACTCAATTTTTGTTAACTTCTCACTAATTTGTCATTGAACAAATTGAAAAATACAATATTTTTAACTTATATAAAAACTAAGAATAAATATATAAATAAAATTATTAATATTATTTTGAATTCTGAAAATGTCGAGACGCTTAAAATAGTTCTTCCTTCCTTTTTTTATATTTTATTATCTAAAACGTATTTTCATTGTTTGTTTCTTTAAATTAATTCATTGAACGGTAGTGAAAAACAAAAACAGTTGAAGTTTTTAAACCACCTTATGTTTTTGTAGAATTTTAATATACGGGAAAGCTTTATAAAAAAAAGGTTTATATGGATCAGAAATTAATAAAAATATTATTACTGTTATAT
>Ga0123341_1005124_pt1 | contig 11629 bp, 7 predicted proteins | sample Turbeapinknodule_FD_89959 | JGI IMG/M metagenome (GOLD analysis project Ga0123341, IMG submission 89959) | Root nodule microbial communities of legume samples collected from Mexico - Turtle bean Mexico pink nodule | ecosystem: Host-associated > Plants > Roots > Nodule | place: Mexico: Nepantla... | reverse complement strand
TGTAACAGAATTTTAGAAAAGCCTTTTAACAGAGAAGAAATAAATCGATTCTTTCTCCATAAAACAGATTTATTTTTGTACTGATTTAAATCTTTTAAGAGCACTTTTAAAAGCTTTTCAAAAGCCATTTGACCACATCATGTGCTTGATCTAGGCTTGGTTAGGCATCTAGGATAGATCATGTAGCAAAAGGCAACCTTACACAATTACAAGCCTACATACAAGATCATCTAAACCTATTACAAACTTCAAAACAAACTAGCTATTTTCTACATCAAACACACACTAAAACTAGGTAGAGAAAAGGCTTCATCCATCTTCAACAGAATGAAGAGTAAAGTTACTATACACAAATTGTGTTAGAGTTTGTGAGCATTGTCTCTCTATACCTTGGTTTTATCTTGTGAGTGTTGTGAGCTTTCAAGTGGCGGCATCTACACTTATCTTGGATTCAATTCACCATCCAAGTGGCATGCTCATTCACAATTCCCCCATCTCCTAAGTTTCCTTTCACTCATATTTTTCCATTCCTATTTTCAATTTCAAAAATGCCTTCTTATTGTTTTTGCTCTTTTTAATTTTCATGTTCTTGCACTTCTTGTGTTTGATTAAATTATGCACCTAGTTTGTCATTCATATTCACCTTTAATTGTGTTTTTCCTTTGGTTTTATGGAAATGAACCTTCACATCTACTTAACACTTGTTAAGTTAATGTCCAGTGGGAACCTTAGGCTTATCACCTATAATTGTTCTAAAATATAAATCTAAATAAAGTGTCATTAATCAAATGAACAATCCTAAAATCAACTCACATCATGTGGTATCAAGAGCTATGGTTGTGTTTGTCTTTTTGTGTTGATTTGGCACTTTACATTCAAGCAATTTACATTCTGACACCTTTAATTCTTGTCTTTAATTTCAAGTTCCTTTACTTTCTTGTTTTTAAATTCAAGTACCTTTACTTTCTTGTCATTATTTTCTTGCTATTAATTTTCCAGCACCTTAATTTCTTACAGAATTTTTTTTAAGCCTTTCTTATATTCTTAGCATTTTTCGTTTTTGAATATATTTTTGTGATGCCTTTTATTGATCTTACTTGTTACTTTGAGTCATATGTTCAATAGTGTTCTAGGTGTCCTTATTTTGATTCTTCTTACTTGCTTTTAATTGTGAAGTTTAAAATTTAATTAGAAACTTGTTTTAGTAGAGGTTGATTTAAAGTTCCAAACATATGATTTCAAGTGTTCAATAATATTGTGAAATTTTTTATCCTTTTGCTTTAGCACTTTTTTATTTACCAAGTTTCATAGTTAAAAGTCTAGTGAGTTTCTTAAAGTCTTCTTTTGTGCTTTTCTTGTTTGTCATCTTTTCAAAGTTTTGTCACATTCTTTTCCTTCAAATTTGGTTTAGCCTTTTTCCTGTTTTAAGCTTTTCTTGTTTGTCTTTTCTTCTTTCCTCAAGTTTTGTGGTGAATTATCTTGACCAAATGTGGAGGCTTTGTCCTATTTCACTTGAGAGTTGTTCATACTACAAGAAAGACTTCGGTTAAGGGAAGAAACTTTTTCTTTGAGTGGTTGAGTGTTTTTACTTCATTTTTGCCACAAGCTTTATCTTGTTTTCTAACTTCTTTTCTTTAATTGTTTGTTACTTGTGTTTCTTGTTTTCTTGTTTGCTTGTTCTCATGGCTCCTTTTGCAAGTGATGCATCTTCCAAACTGCAATCTTTTCACAAAGCTCACATTTTAGGAGAACTTGTGGAGGTCAAGAAACAACTTGTCCACAAAGAGGAAAAACTTAGCCAATTTGCCAAAAGATTGCAAAGACTAGAAGAAGCTCAAGCAAGGCAAAATCAACAAGATGAGAACGAATGGAGTTTGCACAATTTCGCAAAAAGGCACCATCAACACCAACAACATTCTTTTAATTTTGTAAATTTACCTAATTTTAATGGGTCCAATGACCCTTCTTTGTATTTAGATTGGGAAGCTAAGGTTCAACATCTTTTTCATGTGTATAAGGTCACCGAGGACTAAAAGGTTAGGTTAGCTTCCTTAGTTTTCTTAGACTATGCCAACAAATGGTGGCACAAACTTGTAATGGACATTGGGTTAAACAAGAAGCTGATTGTGGTCTCTTGGTATGATTTAAAAGCATGTATGCGCGCGAGGTTTGTTCCTCCTCCTTATAGGAAGGAACACGTGTTGAAGTTCCAAAGGCTTCATCAAGGACATAGGACGGTAGATGAATACTTTAAAGATTTAGAAACAATCTTGGCTAGAATTAATATGCATGATAATGAAGAATCCAAGATAGCTAAGTTTGTAAGTGGTTTGAGAAGAGAAATTAAAGATTTTTTAGAATTACATGAGTATTCTTCTTTAAAGAAAGTGGTTCACCTAGCCATCAAGGTGGAATCACACCTTTTGAAAACAACAACTTTCAAACATACTCATGATGATGGTTTCTCCAACTCTTCTTGGAAGGACACACAGAAACCTTTTACAAAAACTTCTCTTTCCAATTTTTCAAACCTAACCACTTCTAAAACAAAAGTTTCTAAAAACAACCTTTCACCCTCTACCCCTAAGTCACCCACCAAAACTTCAAAAACAAAATGTTTTAAATGTTTAAGTTTTGGGCATATAGCTGCCAATTTCCAAAATAAAAGAACCATAATGTTACAAGTGATTAAACAAGACCAACTTAACATAAACAACAAAAGAGAAAATGAAAGAGAAAAAGAAGGACAAGATACCATGGGTCTCATTCCTTCCCCTCCAAGGTGTTTTCCTTCCTTATCTTTTTCATTTCCTAAAATTTCTAAATACTTAATATTTTTGCTTAAGAAGTTTAGGGATGCTATTCCAAACCCTCCTAAAGATTCTCACCTTCTAAGAGGCTTTTTCACAAAACATTTCATCCATAAAATTCTTTTTAAACATGTATTGTAACTAGAATTCCCACATGTCATCTCCCTAACATTAATAACCATAAGTTTGCTTCGCCCCTAACATATCCAACTCATGTGAACAAACTTACTGTGTTCTATGCAGGGTTACTAAATTTGTGGACGAATTCTTAAGCACCTGGGGAGCATGATGTAAACCCACAAAGACTCCAAAAACAAGTCCAAAAGAAGATGACCAAGAATTCTAACTATGAAGGGTCATCTCAATAAGTAAAGGAAAACCTCATCAATACGAGGAATGGACAAGGTCCAACGCACTTGAAGTTCTTCCTATTAGTCTTCTTAAATATTTAGAAAATGTTGTAAATAAATTGGGCTCAAATGAGGGGTCCAAATAGTAGAAATAAGGTAGAATAAAGTGTCTTTAGCATAGTAGGATGTGTGGGTAGCATTCTAGCTTGTTCCTAGCCCATTTGGAGGCATTTTGACCTAGTTTCTAGAAGGATAAGCCTAGAATACGGGATTGACTTAGTCAAACCCTATGGCTGCCCACTTTTTTCTCTTTTCCCATTCTACCCTCTTTTCTTCTTTTCCAAGTCTCCTAAATCTATAAATAGGGAGGTCTACCTCATGTATTCATATGTTGAATGAATAATCAAATTGTGTTAGAGTTTGTGAGCATTGTCTCTCTAAACCTTGGTCTTATCTTGTGAGTGTTGTGAGCTTTCAAGTGGCGGCATCTACACTTATCTTGGATTCAATTCACCATCCAAGTGGCATGCTCATTCACAATTCCACCATCTCCTAAGTTTCCTTTCATTCATCTTTTTCCATTCCTATTTTCAATTCTAAAATATGTCTTGTTCTTGTTTTTGCTCTTTTTAATTTCAATTCGGTTCATGTTCTTGCACTCTTTGTGTTTGATTAAATTATGCACCTAGTTTGTCATTCATATTCACCTTTAATTGTGTTTTTCCTTTGGCCTTATGGAAATGAACATTCACATCTACTTAACACTTGTTAAGTTAATGTCCAGTGGGAATTTTCTTTAGGCTTCTCACCTATAATTGTTCTAAAATATAAATCTAAGTAAAGTGTCACTAATCAAATGAACAATCCTCAAATCATCTCACATCACTGAGGGTTCTCAAACAAAAGTTCTACCATGAAATCAGCATACACCTGACCCTTAATCGGCCCTTGAGGTTCATACTCTATGTCAAACTAGGATAACTCCACAGCCCAACGGACCATCCGACCTACTATATCGAGTTTTTGAAAGACATAAAAAAATGGGTAGATCGGTCATCACGATCACGGTGAATCTTTGAAAGTAGTGGCAAAGTCGCCAAGCTGTAAACACCACGGTTAAGTTGGCTTTCTCGATAGACTGGTACCGAGTTTCCGGTCCCTGTAGTACCTTACTCACAAAGTATACTAGCTTCTTGATCTTGCAAAATGAACAAGATGATCTTCTAATATGTAATCACAAAATAAAGATGAATAGGGGTACCTGGGACTGGCTTACCAAGAACAAGGGAACTGGAAAAACACTATTTCAACTTGGTGAAGGCTTCCTCACATTCATTGCTCCATACAAAATGCTTGTTCTTCTTAGGCATTGGAAATAAGGATACCCCTTATCGCCACTGGCTGACAGGAAACGAGACAGGGTGGCCATGCGCCCAGTTAACTTCTAGACCTCTTTCACATTAGCTAGGCTCCTCATTCCTATGATTGCAGCGCATTTGTCGGGGTTCACCTCTATGCCCCTTTCAGTTAGCAAGAAACCAAGGAATTTCCCTGCTTCTTCCCCAAACACACACTTATCTGGATTAAGCTTCAAATTGTACTTTGCTTTTGTTATCAATAGCTCTTCCAAGTTGGCAATATGTTGCTCCTTCTTTTCTGACGTGACGACCATGTCGTCTACATACGCCTGTATGTTTTGCCCGAGCATTGGGGCGAGGATCCAGTCCATCAACCTTTGATAGGTGGCGCCAACATTCTTAAGACCTTGTAGCAGTAGCTGGTGAATCGACCATAAAGGTTGTCTTGCTTTTGTCCTTCCGATGCATACGAATCGACCATAAAGGACATGCCTTGTTTAGATCAGTGAAGTCGACACACATTCTCCACTTCTCGTTGGCCTTCTTCACCAACACAAGGTACACCAGACACTTAGGATATTTAATCTCCCTTATGTGGACAACAACCAATAGCTTACGAGTCTCTTCTCGGATGATGAGGCATTTATCCTCATTGAACTTTCTTCTTCTCTGGGCGATGGGCTTGACCCTTTCATCCATGGTATGCCGATGACATAGAAAGTCAAGGTCTATTCCGAGCATCTCTGCGGATTACCATGTGAAAGCACCCTTGTTCTCCAATATCACATCAGTTATCTTATCTTTAAGCTCTTTTTCTAACGAGGTGTCGAGCTTAAACTTCTTCTCTTTTACCTCCCTTTCCCGAACCTCTCCAGCAAGTCCAGGTCGCCTTTCATTGATGGCTTCCACCTCCGCAATCCATCCTGGCTCTCCTGCCTGAATAGTGATTGCATAAGTCCCTCTTCTATTCTTCAGGCTACTCTTGTAGCATTTTCGTATCGTCTTCTGATCGGAATTTTTGGTAATCACTCCTCCCTCAGGAGAAGGCAACTTCATCTTCATATGGGTCGTTGAGGCTATCGCACCCAACCTATTCAGGGAAGGTCACCCTAAAAGCAAATTGTAAGAAGAGGACACGTTAACAACGATGTACCTGATGGTGATCGTCCTGGTCGTGATGTTGTTAGAGAAGGTCGTCCTTAGCTTAACGTACCCTCGTACTTCTACCTAATCTCTCGCGAAGCCGACCAAACATCCATCGTATGGTCTCAACTGGTCGGGAGACAACTGCAAATTGGTGAACGTTCCCCAAAACATTACGTCAGCCGAGCTCACTTGATCGATCAAGACTCTGTGCACCTTCCTTCCAACAGTGACGACATATATCACCATCGAATCATCCTCGTGAGGAACCATGTCTTCCAGGTCGGAACTCATGAAGCAAAGAGTGGGCTCCAGAGAGTGATCAGGTATCCTCATATCCAAGGACATCACCGCCGTGTGTATCATTTACGTTTGGAAGCAGAGCTTCCTGCTTCGGAAAATTCTTCCGAGATGGTGTTCAACTCTCCATGGACTAGTGTCTCATGTGCATGGTCCCTGACAACAATCTCTCCCTTTGGCTCTTCCTGGTTTGCCTCAAGATACTCCTTCAGGAACCCTTCCTTCACCAGGCTAGCGAGATGGTAACCCAAGGTTATGCATCATTTTAAATTGTGCCCAAATGCTTTGTGGAACTTGCACAAGGCATCTCTCCACGATCTCAAGTTCTGATCTGTCTTTTGGGAATGGTTTAGCTTGTCTACTACCCTTGGCATACTCAAGAGTTCTTTATAGGATACTCAGAACTTGGGTCGAGCTATTGACTCTTCCCTGGCCTTCATCTTGGGCTCATCATTCCTGACTACGTATTGTACATACCTCAAGTCTGTTCTCTTCTCGGCAGAGGTTTCATTGACCTGCAGGGGCCAAACTCGGTTCCTCTCCTTAGGCCTAGGTTTCCTTGTGTGTGAGTTGTCGTTCTTCCTAAGCACGACCTCTTATGCTTCAATGTGGGCGAAAACTCGCTCACGTACCTCAGAAAAGGTCTCTGCTAGATTCCTAATTAACAAATCAATAAACAATCTCGTCGCAATCTCCTACTCAAAAGCAATGATCATCATATATTCATCATGGGTTTGAACTCTTACCGCAATCGTGCATAACCTGTTTTGATAAATTTTCAACGACTTTCCCTCCCTTTGCTTCATGTTGAAAAGGTCGTACAACCTCGGGGTTTTGACCTTGTTGATCGAGAACTGTCAATACTACATAAATGCTGTAAGATGATTTTTAGGATCCTCTATTCATGTGAAAAAGGCAAATTTAGGTGTGATGTAATGAGCTGACACGGGCTCATCCATGATTTCCTGCAAGAATGGGTTGGGATTATCTCTCGCTGGCAAGTTTAGAGATCGTTCCCTGGTGGAACGTCGGGAACGTTGGTTCAGACTCTTGCATAATTCCTCATTGGTTTTGTGTAACTCCTCATTGGTTTGCACGTGCTCCTCCATGGCTATCCGGGAGGCCTCAATTTCTGCCATCAGACAATCTTGCAGAAGCTCTTGCTCAGTTTGTGCTTCCGCTAGTAGCCTTTCCTGCTCGGCCTTGGATTCTTCTTGGATCCACTCTTGCTCTCGTCTCTGCTACTCGTTCGCCTCTTGGAGGGGCTTTCATGGCATCCATGAGTTGCTGTAAGACGGGGGCATTGCTTCCTTTAAATCCCTACGGGCCTTGCCTTGTGTTTCTCATCACGTTAAAAGGCTCAATCACGAATGCGGATGGGATCAAGTTTTATCGAGCCCCACAGTGGGCGCCAAATGTTCTCACTGGTTGACCTCGGTTGGAATGAATGGAGAGCTCTGCTTCTAGTCTGTCTCCTTTTGGTGCACTGGAACAACGTTCTGTTGGGACAAAGGGGCCTCTACCTGTTCATCACGCTCCAACGATCAAGTCAGTGAGAGCATACAAAATAATAATCAGTTTCAGTCTCAAGTATTCAGAAACAACATACCTTTACCAGGGGTATCAAGCCCCTTTTATAGATTTCCTTTGACCAACTTCCACTAATGAGAACATAATCTCAATAACAAGCATATAATCATAACAGAAAAACCACTTGTTCACGTGCACCTCTTATCTTCGGGTGCTAACAACTTGAAAATATTTTGTCTACATGTGCACCATTATTCTCGGGTGTTAACAACATTATTCTCAACAACTTTTATTTGCATTTAATTAACATATGTGTTATAAACAAACAGAATATTCCTTCTATTTTAACTATCTTTTTCGAGTTGTCTTACTAGCGCTTGGGCCAAGCTCCTGGCCCACCCTTTAGGCCATGTTGACTTAAAAACCAAGCTAATCACAATTAAAATTGTTTAATATTTTTTTTATTTTCAATTTCAACGAAACATTAATAGGTGCTTTCTCGCGTCTTATTTGTAACAAAAAGAAAAATGATCTACTATAAAACTCATCCAAAACTTTATACAAAGTATAATTATTTTAAAATACAACTTAAATATTCTCTCTCTCTATCTATCTCTATCTCTCATATATATATATGTTAGGTGCAAAGTAGCATGTAGAAGACAATAAATATTTTATTTTATTTTTTTTAAATTGGTATATATATTATATAAAAAAAAATAGGTCAAAACATAGATAACACATACAAGTGTAAGTTATTAAAACAAATTTCTAATATAATAAAATTTATTTAAAAGAAAAAAAATATTTTAATTAATAAATAATCCAATTTCAATCACACACTAAGATACAAAAATCACATAAACCACACATCGATTATCGCCTTCCGAAAGACTTGTATTAAGTATGTTCTACCAAAGATTAACATAAGTTACAATCTAAGACTTAGATTCACAAACAAATCCAAGAATAATGGATCATGGTAAGTTCATTACAATCGAAGTAGTACATCTACGCATATCATTGTTGAAGATGGATGAAGGTTCTTCTCAACAAGTCTTAGTGTGTGTCATGTAGAAAATTGTATTATTTGCTTTGAAGTTAGTGGTGATGCTATTAGTGGTCATAGTAGGTTAGGGTGAGTTTAAGGTGGCCTTTTGCTTCATGACCTACTTCATATCCTTAACCAAGGTGGTAAGATCAAGCACAAAAGGTTTTTCAAAACTCTTTTATCAACTACCTTAAGTTTTCTCAAAATCAGGTTACTGCACAAAAATAAATCTGTTGATTTGTAAAACAATAGATTTATTTCTGAACTGGCTAATGTTTTTCAAAATTATGTTAGGGCACCAAACAATTTGTTGCAGCCCATTATTACCGTCAAGATGCGTTGGAAATGGTTTTAAAGTCATCCTTTGTTTTTCAGAAAAACAAACCGTTTATTTTAACTTCAACTTGCTTTTTTTATAACAACTTTCAACTGCTTTTTGAAAAATTGTTATAAATTGTTTTCTATATAAAGAGAGACACATCTCACATGAATAATAACTGAGTGATCGTGTTTTTGAACACAGAGCAAAGAGTTTTCATTGAGAGACAAAAGCTTTGAATGGTTCTCTTAAAGAAATTCAAGTGTGTTTGTTCATTGTGTGCCTTGGTCAAGGGTTGAGGTTTTGTCATTGCTGAACTGCAGGAAAGTGTTGTTATTTTAGGTGCTTTCTTTCCTTATTTATTCTTGTGTAAAGGTGGTTGTATAGACACTTCTTGATAGGGTTTCTTGGAGTGTTCTTGCTGCTGAAATAGAGTTTTTTAGCATTGTGTATGCCTTGTTCTTTAAGGGTTCAAGAACCACAAGGTCTTGTAATTGGTTTTGTATTGATTAGTGGATTCCACCTTGGTGTGAGGTGAGACTAGATGTAGCTCTTGATGAGTGAACCAATATAAACTGTGTATCCATCTTTCTTCTCAATCTCTACACTCGTTTTCTGTATAATTTGATAATCTGCCAGAAAATAAATCTGTTGAATCAAAATTAAATATGTTCTTTCTGGGTTTTTTCATACTATTCTTCAAAGATCCATAATAAGTTCTTGGTTGTTTGCAAATATCTGAATTTGTGTGTTGGCTGTTTAAAGAGAGTAATAAATCTTTAAACTAACTCTTTTCAATATTCATATTTTCTTCAAGATCACTTGTTAAAGATTCAAGGTTTAATTTTATGGGTGTAAATCTTGCTGCAGTAAAAGAACCTACACTGTTCTGGAAAAACTATCTTTTAATCTCAAGCTAATTAGATTAAGGTTATGGATTTGAAGAAGTAATCAGAAAATAAATTTGTTCTTTTCAAAATCAATTTGTTATTTTTATTATAATTACTGGAAAATAGTTTTTGTTTGTGAAATTTTTTTAAAAGCTCAATTCATCCCCTCTTGAACTTAGATACTAATAGACCCAACAATCATGACGTGTAAGAATTTCTCCTTCAGCTTCTCACTCATTGATATCTTAGTCTATATGACTTAAATCACGAGTGAAACAAGGGGAGTGTAACAACATATGTGTCAATACTTGCTACATAAAATTAACAATAATGTACACATCTTCCTAGATGTATAACTCCAAATTCGTACAAATTCAATCAATCTCATTAAGCATCACCATAAATATAACTCCTTTAAACAAAACCACAAACCAAAATATAAAAACCAATATTCATTTTTCATTTATCAAAACACAATTAAAGATATTAGAAGATATTTTTAACCTGAGAAAAAATCCACTCGATTGAGTGAAAACTTCTTCGTTTGAGCGAAATTTGAGTAAAAACTAGGATGAGTTGTAGTGTTGTTTTCGCTTGACCAAAAATATGGACAAAAACTGGACTTGAATTTTTGTTCTACTTTTGCTTGAGCGAAAATTGTTTGAGTGAAAATATATAAAAAAGAGTCTCAACATCATAATTAAACCAATTTCAGAGATCTTTTCTCAAAAACATTCTAATAATGCAACTTTTAAACAATTCAAAATTCTCAATCCAAACCATGATTTGTTCAAATATCATCTTTCATCCATTTCAATTCAACTTTGGTCTTTCATACTCAAAGTATGTATATTCATATTCACATCAAACTTTTAAACTAACACATAAGGAAAGTTATAGAAATTAGCTTTATTTATCTAAACCATATTCAAAAGTCAGATTATTAAACAAAATTCAACAACATTCAAGTTCAAATATTCAAACAGTTTTCAGCCAACTACAATTCTTGCATAGAAATCAAAATCTAGTGACCAAGTTACCTTCACATCTAGGTAATCTATCCTAAGGATATATACATAAATAATTTCTCATACATGTAATGTCTACCTTCAAAGCAAATTTTCAAATCCAAACAATAAAACTAGTTAAAATCTAGATATTTAGAGCTAAGATATCCAAACATAACAAAATTTTAGTATATGATTAATCAAGTTGAGATTATGAATTTTCTCAATTGTTCCTACCAAGATTATTGATAAAATCATAAAAAAAAATATTTAAAACAAATAGAAACTTATTCTATTTAAAAATTTAATTAAATATTAATGATATTTGATTTCTTAGCTAATGCAAGATACAATGAAACTATGAAAAGAATAAAGTATGGATGAAAGCTTTGAGGAAAAGCTTGAAAGAGAGAAAAGGATATGCGAAGGACTTACATTATTTGTAAGATTCACATTAATTACCTAATTCATCAATCTCAAGGAAAGTGATCAAGTTAGTTAATCACAGTAAATTTATGTTAAATTTATTTTAAAACCTATCCATAACATTAATACTCTCCTCTTTATTCAAATAAATTTTCAGTACAATTTCCACTAGAAATAATCATAAAATAAAAACTAATTTTAGAAACAAAAAATAATTAGTTGTTATAATAACTAAATTAGAGACCATTTTAAAAACTAAAAAAAAGGACTTCTAAATTAATTTATATTATTGTTAAATAGTTTCTAAATTGGTATCTAATTAGTTACTAATGTTTTAACTACCAATTATGATTCTAAATTTGGTAGATAATTAGATACCAATTTAGAAACCATTTAACAATAATATAAACTAATTTAGAAATCAATTTTTTTTAATTTCTAAAAT
>Ga0123341_1005122_pt1 | contig 11630 bp, 8 predicted proteins | sample Turbeapinknodule_FD_89959 | JGI IMG/M metagenome (GOLD analysis project Ga0123341, IMG submission 89959) | Root nodule microbial communities of legume samples collected from Mexico - Turtle bean Mexico pink nodule | ecosystem: Host-associated > Plants > Roots > Nodule | place: Mexico: Nepantla... | reverse complement strand
GAGGTTGTCAAGATCAACATTCTTGGTGTGTGTTGTGCCAAAGGAAGTGTGTTTCTTGAAGGGTTCAAGGTCACTTCTTTGGTGGTTTTGTGTGTAATCTGTATTTGATTGCTTAGTGGATTGTCCAGTGGATTCTGGGGATTAGATGTAGCTCTTGGTTTAAGAGTAAACCAATATAAACTGTTTTTGTATCTCTGTCTTCCCTTAAACTCATTTAAATTCAGTTGTTATTGTTTTGCTGGTATAAACAACCGATTGTTTCGAAGAAACAACCGATTGTTTTTCTGGTGCTTTGCTGTTTTGTGTTTTATATCTTGGCTAACTGAATTTCTGATTGAGTTTCATACAAAGGATTTTGTTCTAGCTTAAAAAGTTTTCGAAAACTCCCTTTAAACAATTCACCCCCCTCTCGTTTAAGGCCATATATTCTAACATATCTGTGTCGGTTTCTTTTCTCCAAATTCAGCCAATCAAACATGCATTTTTTGTGTGCCTCAAAATTTGGTTGCCCATGAAAAATGTCTAGCTCTTTTCTTTGAAAAATTAACTACAATTGAAGTATTTTTAATCACCATTATGTGTAGTCAAATATTTTTTTTAAACTGACAAATTGCAATTCCCTTCGCTTTTGCTCTTTGAAGAAATAAAACTCACCAAACCAACTTTAATATTGTCATCTTTTTGTGAGTGTGTATTCACATCATCTATCCTGAACACCATCTGCATCTCTTTCTTCTCTGCATTTTCATAGAAATTGCTTGCATAAAGGAAGTCAGAAAAGCTTTGAAGAATGAAAAAGAGAAACGCTTTTTGGAAATGAATTGGAACATTTTCCCTGACCTGGTCAAAGTGTTCTACCAAAATTTGGTCATTGATGGTGAAAATATGTCCTCCAATGTCAAAGAAGTTGGAAAAAAGAATACTAGCATTGTGGAAGATTTCATGTTGGTTCTCTCAAACTGGGCGAAAGATTCATAGTCGTCATCATTGTCTGGATGTTGACTCCAAGGGAAAGCAATCACGTTGTGCTTACTGAAGAAGATCTAGTGTTGATCTATTGCATTATGAAGAACATCAAAGTCAACTAGATCCATTTCTTCAAAGAGCACATGCAAAAGTCTGCGAGGTTAAGTGATTACCATTTTCCTTATGTTATTCTTGTTTCAAAATTTCTACAATATTTTGAATTTAACCTGGATGAAGAACTAGAAGAGGTGGTAAAGCCATCTCATTTGATTAGCAATAGTTTTGTAAACAAAATGGGGTTTATAAAAGTGAATAACATGTGGGTTAAACATGATGCAGATTTTGTTGGTCCCTCTGCTGGATCAAGTAGAAATGAAGGTTTTGATGATGAGGTTGGACCAAGTGTTGATGCTGCAGAAGATTATACAATGCATGCTCTTGTAAGTTATGAACCGCCTATAGATCATGGGATTCCTTTGTCCCAATTTGAAATTTTGATGATAAATCACATGGAAAACACGACTAGTGATAAAAAAGATCACTATGAATTATGTGTTGCACGATTTCAACACTTGGATGAATAGATTTAAGTTCTTCAGCCTCAGCTCGCAGAGTTCCAATATGGTAGGGACACTTAAAGTTGTATCATCTTACCTTTGTCATTGTATCTTTAAACAATTAATTTTTGTTATCTTGCTTATTTTCTGTAACTTTTTTTTTTTTGTATTTGTGAAGGATTATTCTGTTGTTGGTTTGTAATTTGTTTTAAATTTCTGCATTTTAAATTGTTTGAACAGTTCTATTTTAAGTTTTGTTTTGTATTGCTTGGTTATGCAAAAACAATGTTCTTTGTAAATCTGTTTGGAATATCTTGTTATACTTGCATTGTATGAATTGCATTGTATGAATTGCATGATATGTCTTTCTGTTTTGCAGGATCTCTTTAAATAAAAATCTACATCACAACACTAGGGATTTGTCTTCATCAAATAGGGGTAGATTGTTGAACAAAATGGCTTTGATGACTTCCAAATCTGTCATGAAGAATTTGCTGATGCTTGAGTATAGTTAAGTAGATTTTGAGTGTTAATTTGCACATAGTTATGAACCAAGTTCGTATCATTTGAAATCTTTTTTGAAAGTTTTGTTTTTCAAATATGTGTAAATTTTAGTAAGTTGATTTGTGTTTTAAATAAGTTGAAATAGCTTCTATTCAAATTTGAAGACTATAACAAGTTTTTCAACAAATTGATTTATCGCGTCAACCGATTGAAAAACACTAACGGTTTTTAAAAATAATTTGTTTTCTTTTTGTCTTTTATGTAAAGCGAAATAAATATTTATTTTGATAAATGAACTATTTTTTATGTGGAGATTTTAACAGAAAATGAAAACAACAAGAAGAAGAGAGTTTACTGAAAATGTTTTTCAATCTTGATATCTTGGATCATTGCTATTGTGTGAAATATGATTCTATGTTATTTCTTCTATTGTTCTTCAATTGTGTAAAACTCAGGTGTATTCTAATTCATTCTTTTATTCTGTATTGAGTTGTAAATTGATTTATATAGTGTTTCTGAAATCAGTGTTGTTATTGGGAGTATTGTGTGTTTTGGATGGGTTCAAGATCAATACTCGTAACTGTTTTGTAATCTGGTTTTGATTACCTAGTAAATTCTCAGTAGTGTGCTAAGGACTAGATGTAGCTCTTAGTTAAGAGTGAACCAATATAAATTTCTCTATGTGAATTCTCCTTTCCTTACTCTGATAAATTGTTTTATATTATGTATTGTGTGTTCTGCATAAAACAATAAGTTGATTTGTATAAACAACAAGTTTATATTTTTTATAGAATTGTACATCTATTAAATAACTAGTTGAACAAGTAACTCAATTGATTGATTTAATTGAACTTTTCAATCTAACTCCAATCTTTGTGAAAACAATTCACCCCACCTCTTATTTCAACCATATATTCTAACAATTTCTTCCACTCTTGTACTATATTTAGGCAGTGTCCCACTCATCGGTAAGCTCGACACAAAGATGGAAAAAAAATGGAGTCATGTATATTTTACCAGTTAAGCTCTACAACCAGCTGAAGAGAGGTATCAAGTTATTGATAAACTCATCCTTGCCCTCATCTTCTTAGCACAAAGACTAAGACCTTATTTATGATGCTTCAATATTTTCATCTGCACTGACTATTCAATTAAACAAGTGGTTAGTTGAATTATTTGAGTTTGGTCGCACGTACGAAGGCAAATAACCAATGAAAGCTGAATTCTTGGTCAATTTCCTCATCAAACTCCCACAAGTCAGTGAGAAGCATGAATGGTGTGCCCTTAGTGTAGACAGATACTCAAATAAAAAGGACAATGGAATCAGAGGAATCCTATAGGGTCTAGCATAAATTCCACTTGAGCAAGCCATTCAATTCAATTTAGATACTTTCAACAATCATACTCAATATGAAGCCTTAATAGCAAGGTTACAACTTGCACATGAATTAGGGGTATAATAGCTCAGATGCCACAACAATTCCAAGCTAGTGATAGGCCAAATAACTGGTGAATTTCAAGCTGAAGAGCCCCTATTACAAAAATATTATCACATAACAAAGAACTTGATTGAGCACTTCGACAAATTGGACATCTCTCATCAATTACCTAATGTATGATGTCCTCTCCAATGACGCAGTGGAAGCAAAAAGAGTCCAACAACAAGCCTCTTTTTATACCATGTACAGTGGCGAGCCCTTCTGACAAGGATTTTTCTCACCATTGTTGAAGTGTTTGGATATAGATCAAACATAATATGTCTTGGTAGGGTTACACTGAGGCATATGTGGAGTACACTTAGAAGCTTAGTGCATGACATCAAGAGTATTATGGGTTGGAACTACTAGCTCACTATTCGAAATGACGTCCACTCTTTTATTGAGCGATGTGAAAAATTTCAGAAGATGAGATGTCTACACTCATATCCTCTAAAGGAGCTTCATTCCATCATCACGCCTTGGCCATTCACTACGTGAGGGATGAATATCTTTGGACCATTTCCACTGGCTAAAGGTCAGGTGAAATTTTTTATTATAGTCATTTATTACTTCACCAAATAGATAGAAGCATAACCTTTAACAATCGTTACAGCTCAATAGGTACAAAAGTTTTGTTGGAAGAATGTGATATGTAGGCACGGGTTGCCTGATTGTATTGACACCAACAATGGTCAACAATTCATCGATAAACATTTCGAGCAATTTTTGAAGTATCTCGGCATTAAACACTGGGTATCATCGATCGAGTACCCCCAGACGAACAGTCAAACTGAAGCGTCCAATAAAGTCATTCTTAACGAGCTTAAGAAGAACCTCAATCATGCAAAAGGTCTAATGGTTCACAGATATACTCAACATCTTGTAGGGATACCATTGCACACCCCAATCTTCGACAAAAAAGACTCATTTTCGTTTGACTTACGAGGCAAACATTATGATCGTTGTAGAGCTAGGTGAAACTTCCTAGCGAAGAAAAACCTATGACAAGCAACATAATGATTCCAATCTGAGAATCAAGCTCTACCCAATTCAAGAAATTTGAGAAGAAGCTTGGATCAGAGAAAAGGTAATCATGATCAGCTAGATGATATAATACACAAGTCAGATAATGAAGATTTTGGAAATGAGATTTGGTGTAGCGTTAAACTCGACAATGCCCGAAAAGATAAAAAAAAAGAAGGAAAGTTAGTGCCCAATTGGGATTGCCCATACCAGGTTGTTAACTCTATTTCAAAATGGCGCTTATAAGTTAGAAGGGTTGAGTAGCAAATTGTTGCCTCAAACATGTAACATCTCTCACCTCAAGATTTATTATAGTTGAAATTGTACTTTAATTTTAAATTTTGATTCTTGTAACAAGAATGATGTACTTTTTTTTCTTACCTCGAATTTTATCCCCAATGAGAGATTTTCGTAGCATGGTTTTAACAAGGCACGTACTTGAATAAATAAAATTATTCATATTTTTCAAAGAGTTGAAAAATCGAACCAAATTTATTTGGTTTGGAATTTAATCAGTTCCAACTAATCGAGTTCCAACTAATCGAATCAAAGTTATTCAATTAGAGAATTCAATGACTTGCAACTAATCGGATCAAAGTTTTTTTTATCATATCAAAGTATTCGATTAAAACATTTTTATTGAAGTTATAACTAATCAGATCAAAGTTATTCGGTTAGAGGTTATTAGTTACATTTATTTGAATCAAAGTTATTTGATTAGCACATTTAATTATATTGTTGATCATATTAAAGTTGTTTGATTAAACATAGTTATTTTACAAGTAAGACCATATGAATTATCTAAGAACTCGAATAGTTGATTGCACTCAAGTACTCAACTAGAATATAAATCATTCATTTCATTACCAAACTTCATTTACATTAAGTTTAACAATACAATCTAGTCGTTGACTAATTTACCTTTGATGACATCCTTTTTTATATTAAACAAAGAAATATCTAAATTTAGAGGAAAGTGTAGAGCTTCGCGCATTTTCTTTTTGAACCTGACACCATACCCCTCTAACCCAATTGAACCAAGCTCATTGTTCCCTTAACTCCTCCTCACTTTTAGCTAGTTGCTCATTTTCTTTGTGGAGTTGAGTTGAACGCACCTCGAACTTTTTAAGTTTGGTCGTTGCAGCCTCCTCGACATCCTTGAGCTTCTTGTTTGGCACCCGATTGAAACGATAAAACAACTGGTTGTTTTTCCACTTCTTTGTAAAACATTCTTTTTCAAAAGGATTTGATTAAAACCAACTTTGAATCCTAACTAAGATTGGATTTACAAATTCAAACTACCCAGAACTCACACACACAAGCAACATTAAGCCTTTAAGAAATCCATATAGATTTGGAGATATCAAAGCTCTTGTTTAACATAAACAATATTTTTGCACTAGTGTTAGAATGTGTTGTGTTTGACTTTTATAAGTTTTTTAAAATGTTTCATTTAAAACCCTAACGTTCAAAACATTATGTCTAAAGATGTGCAAGATATATGATTTTAAGATTACGAAGATTTTTTTTGTTTCAAGCATAAAAATGTCTAATTGTTATATATGTGGTTATTTGCGCAAAAGCCCATATACCCAAAATTAATGAGGGTGTGGATTTATATTTTTAAGCTAAAACTTAAACATAAATTTTTAAAATTTGATTATGGATTAAACATATTTTACTACTTAGTTCACGGTTAGCCGCATCCAATATAAAATAAGCTCAATATTATAAGTCAATATATTAAGCTTTCAATTTTATGTTAGATTACTTTCTGTTGGAAAATCAGAATTAATTCTTCCCTTTGGTGTAGATAATGAGCACTTGCGGAAGCAATAAGAAAATAATAGAAAATAGAGCAAATAGAATAATGACACAAAAAATTTTTAACGTGGGAAAACTTCCTCAACTTGAGAAGTAAAACCCACGGGACCTGGTCCAGAAAATGTCTCCACTATGAAAGTAGGATTAAAATATTTATTTCTCTCACTCTATGAGGATAACACCCAATCTCACCTAAGAAGGATGGAATACAAGGTCTCTCTATTATCTCTCTAGGATCTCTAATTTCACCCAAGAAGGATGGAATACAAAGTCTCTCTAGCATCTCACTAGGATTTCTAATCTCACCATTATGATGGTTATCTATTCTCTCATTTCTCTCTAAGTTTATCTTCTCACTTGCTTGTTTTTCTCTTCCTCAGAAATTCCCTTTATACAGAGAATTAAAAGGAAGGCTTCTTCATAAAGAGATTAATACTCATTACATTTTCAAGTGAGAATTACAATTCCAAAAAACTTTTGGAATGGCCATCATTGAATATATGTAATGGATCAATTACCAATATTCATTGGTCATGGTCTCCCATTAAATTAAGGAGGGATCCCCAACAATTATCCCCCTTCCTGACTTAATTGAGGGGTATCAATAATTCAGCTCCCCCACAACAGTGTTACCAATATTCATTGGTCATGATCTCCCATTAAATTAAAGAGGGATCCCCAACAATTCTCCCCCTTCCTGACTTAATTAAGGGGTATCGATAATTCAGCTGCCCCACAACATTCTATTAGCTTCTTAGCTGAAATTGCTTTGGTCATCATGTCAGACCAGTTGTCATCTGTATGAACCTTCTCTAGTTGTAACTCTTCATCCTCCAAAGCATTTCGTATCCAATGATAACGATAATCAATGTGCTTTGTCCGAAAATGAAATGTAGGATTCTTAGGTAGGTGGATTGCACTTTGGTTGTCACAATGGAGAACATATCTTTCTTGAACATGACCTAATTCATGCAAGATATTTTTACCTCTTTGTCAGCTTCAGATGCGACAATGTACTTTGCTTCATTTGTTGATAAAGCAACACATCTTTGTAACTTGGATTGCCAAGATACAACTCCCCCTAACAAAAGTAGTTAAATATCCTGATGTGGGTTTTCTAGAATCTACATCTCCAGCCATGTCTGCATCTGCGTATCCTACCAACACAGGATCTTCATTACCAAAACATAAACATCTTTTGGTAGTTCCCCTCAAATATCTCAATATCCACTTCACTGTATTCCAGTGTTCTTCGTCAGGATTGGACAAGAATCGACTCACAACACCAACTGCATGGGCAATATTTGGTCTTGTGCAAATCATGGTATACATTAGGCTTCCTACCACAAAAGAATAAGGCACTTTGCTCATCTCTTTCTTTTCTTCTTCACTAGTCGGACATTACATTGTGCTTAGCTTGAAATGTTTGGCAAGTGGAACACTGACAGGTTTTGCCTTATCCATGTTGAATCTCTTGAGAGCTTTCTCAATGTACTTCTCTTGTGATAGCCATATCAACTTCTTAGAGTGATCTCTGATCACCTTCATCCCAAGGATTTGTTTGGCAGGACCTAAGTCTTTCAAGAGTAATGAATCCTTCCATCTTCTATTAGAACCAAGCTCTGATATCACTGTTGGGAAAATCAGAATTAATTCTCCCCTTTGGTGTAGATACAAAATCGGTACTTGCGGAAGCAATAAGCAAATAATAGAAAATATAGCAAATACAATAATAACAGAGAATTTTTAACGTGGGAAAACTTCCTCAACTTGAGAAGTAAAACCCACGAGACCTAGACCAGAAAATGTCTCCACTATGAAAGTAGGATTACAATATTTGTTTCTCTCACTCTGTGAGGATAACACTCAATCTCACCCAACAAGGATGGAATACAAAGTCTCTATAGTATCTTACTAGGATTTCTAATCTCACACCATGATGGATATTTATTCTCTCATTTACTCTCTAATCTCATCCAAGAAGAATGGAATACAAAGTCTCTCTAGTATCTCACTGGGATCTCTAATCTCACTCAAGAATGATGCAATACAAAGTGTTTCTAGCATCTCACTAGGATTTCTAATCTCACCATTATGGTGGTTATCTATTCTCTCATTTCTCTCTACGTTGCTCTTCTCACTTGCTTGTTCTTCTCTTCCTCAGAAGTTCCCTTTACGCAAAGAAGGAAATGAAGACTTCTTCATAAAAAGATTAATGCTCGTTACATTTTCAAGAGAGTTACAATTCCAAAAAAACTTTTGGAATGATCATCATTAAATATATTCAATGGATCAGTTACCAATATTCATTGATCATTGTCTCCCATTAAATTAAAGAGGGATCCCCAATAATTTCACCAATAAAAAATTCAATAACTACATTTCTTATTCCATTCCCATTTGCATCCAACTTCCACATTGTATTATCACCACCACCTCACCGAAAACATCTCTGCTTGTCTCGTCCTTCAAGCCACATGCAATCATGTTTTCTGACTCTCCTTTATTTATTTTATCTATCAATATATATTATTAACTTCTACTGCTTTTAAACTCAAAATTGTTTTATATTTTACTTGTAATTTAACGTTTAACACACTTTCTATTTTGAAATTTTTATTTTGAATTTATTGAGTTAAGAAACATATTATTTAAAGTATTTTAAAAAAATAGTTATATCTTTACGTGTACAAATAAGCCCGTATAACCTATAGATTTTGTGGATGATTAATTAAGCCTGTATAACCTAGAAATAAGCCCGTATAACCTACGTAAGATCCATGTAAGATTCATTTTATTGGGACTTTGAATAAATTTTACCAAATATTTAAAGTTTACCTTTATTCTGTAATATAAAATTTGCAGTGTTGTACTAACATATAGATAACTTTTTTGAAATGGCATTCATCCAAACTTGTAAAACTAAATATGGACAAATCTTTTCCATTGGCTACTTAGAAGAGTCCAAACTAAGAAAGTAAGAAACACTAACGAACAGAGACATTAATGATTTGCTGATAAATTTAATGATAACTGCTAGCTTTTCCCCTCTTATGTGAGATTATGAATAATGAAATGTTGAAAACAATTGGTCAAGAGGAACACCAACTGAAAGTTTTTGTGACCAACATTTTCTTTCCATTGAATGCTTATGTAAGTGGTGATGCAGAAGAAACTTTGGAAGGGAAGGACAAAATGTAAGGTCTTTGTGGATTTTATATAGGAAAGGCGAGTAATGTAATGTTTTTAACCTATTAAACTAAAAATACCTTGTCCATATCAAAAAATACAAACGACAAAACCTAACCACGTTCAGGTTAAGAAGGGAAATATAAAATAGGTTTTGTTGCATTGCCACAAGTTCTTGTCTTTGTTGTTTCTTGCTTTTTACCTCACTGGCTATAAATTTAAAAGTTCCGAGCATGCTGTTCGGATTGCGTTTTTTATATTGTAAATTTTTGAATTCATTCCATTGGGTTTTCATTGGATATCACTAGAGAACATGAATCTATATTTTCATTGCTCTATCATGTAATTTGTTATAAAAACTAAAATACTTATTAGTTTTTATAACAAATTTTAAATCGATGTAAAAATTAAGAAATATTAATGGTTATAACTAATATCAATAAAGTATGTGTTCTTCCAAGTTAATTTTGAGTTGATGGAGGACATATTGTATGGATGGCTTGGAGGGACATATATTAGATTGATTTTTGTGTAATTATTGTAATATCTTATGTCTTTTTAAAGAGACAAAATTTGTATATTTCCCAACTTGTAATTGTAAATAAATTTAACCACCTTTAATAAATTGTGAAAAATCAAAATTATTATTGGTTCAGATTAATTAATACCAAAAATTGTACATAATTCTAAACATCAACATTTACTTAAATACATTAAAAGTATATCAAAATTCACTACAATAAAATTTGGTATTTAGTACAACGTCAATCCGTATGTAAGAGATCAAATCCGTATGTAAAACATAGTTACATACGGAAAAAAAATCATATATAATAAATTTGTATGTAAAACATAGTTAAATACAAATTTATCCGTATGTAATTACATACGAATAAATTCATTTGTAATTATATAGGATAAATTTGTATATGATTACATACGGATAAATTCATATGTAATTATATACGAATATATCCGTATGTAATTGTCTATTAGATTTACAAACGAATATTTTTTCGTATGTAATATTATTTCTTAACAGTTTCAAATTAGGTTCCAAACAAACTAAATTGGAAGTTCATAGATCAAACATACACTCATATATAACAATAAACAATGATAGAAAACCACAATTTAGAGAAGTCCAAATAATGAGATAACATAGACTACAAAATACATTATTGTTTTGCTCATAATCAACTTCAAATGAAGAAATTGAAAAGGGTAAAAAGAACAAGAACAAAAGTATAATTTCACAAGACATTCGAAAGGAACTCCAAATCATCGTATATAAAACACAAGATATGAAAGGTGCAAATAGATATACAGAGAAAATAATGTGAACTACACATTAGTCTAATTTGCAAATTTAGAATGAAAGAATAATCATTTATTTTAAGACATGTCCATCTTGACCGTGTGTTATATTTAGCTAGCTAGTTATTTCTATCTAGCAGCCATTCGAACGTCCCAAATACGTAGATTGTCATCAGATGATACAAACGCCACTTGATAAGCGTCATCATCCCCTGTAACACCATCAGTATCCGTGAGCACAACAATAACTTCGACATAGGAAGTATGTGAGCCTTCTAAACAATATGTAACTTTTCCAATCTTGATATCGATATTTTGTCCGCATTGACACAGTAAAGAAGTCTATTATGCAAAAAAGAATTAAAAAAAATAAATATTAAAAAAAATCAAAGTTAATTACTTGATAGCACCACACAAATTAAAGTCCCCTAAACTTGATCTTCCATGTCAAAGATAACTCCACCAGTGAAACCGTCTATATAAGAAAAAAGGTGGTATACTAGTGGGAAAAAACATCATACCATACCATACATACCATGATCAACTCCACTATTGTATAGTAAACTTCATACAAATATTTTCTTAGTAGAAGATTTATATTACATTCACATGTATTACACAACACTGACCTTCTTACTCTCGATTCTCAGTACACTAGTACAAAATTTGAAAACAACGACCATTTATTTAGTGCGGCTTTGCGTTTAAACGCATTTGTAAAAAACGCGGTGGCATTTTTGTAATTAAATTGATTTACAAATGCGGTTCTAGG
>Ga0123341_1005120_pt1 | contig 11631 bp, 8 predicted proteins | sample Turbeapinknodule_FD_89959 | JGI IMG/M metagenome (GOLD analysis project Ga0123341, IMG submission 89959) | Root nodule microbial communities of legume samples collected from Mexico - Turtle bean Mexico pink nodule | ecosystem: Host-associated > Plants > Roots > Nodule | place: Mexico: Nepantla... | reverse complement strand
TATTTAATGTGAATTATCATTTAACATGACATCATTTTGTTATTGAATTTTGCAAAAAAAAAAATGTCTAGTTTATATTACTAGTGTTTTTTATTAACCAAAAATATAAGAAACTATTACATTATTGAAAGTGCATATATATTGAACATTTACAAATGTCTTTTCTTTGAAATAAATTCATGGAAATAATCCACACAAATTCCGAGTTTCCACTCCAATAAGAATCACTCCTCAGATCATCATCACTTGCCACCATAACTCCATTGGCTTTGGCCACAATAGTTCAAAGAAATTTGTGAATTGTGTTGATGGCTTCTTCTTCTTTGGTTGTTGTTGGACCTCTTAGCCTCACTCAACAAAATGGTTACAAAGTGTGGGAAGATCCTTCTTTCATCAAGTGGAGGAAAAGGGACCCTCATGTCACCTTGCACTGCCATGACTCTCTAGAAGGTCTCGCTCTCATCAACAAATTTTTTCCATTTCGTTTACTGGGATGGATTCTACGCGAAAATGGATTCATTTCATGTTTTGGGTTTGTTAGATAGATGGAAAAACATTGGTTGTATTCTGAAAGTTCGTATTTTTTACTTGCCCTTTTGAAGATGTTATTCCATTCATGAGAGTTTTCTATTCTAATTTCCATTGGGGGGTTGATAAATGGCTGTAACGTTCAGCTGAATGAAATGATTTGGGAAAATGAGGCGAGGATTGTATATTCTAAAAGTTCATTTTTTAGGCCATTTGAGAGAAAATTGCCATTTTTTTTTAATTTGTTCTATTATTGTGTTAAGAAAGAGTTTATCTATTATATTTTTTATTGGATGAAATGTTTTAAGTAAATTATGTACGGGTATATAATGCTGGCTTCTCATATTAAGTGTTGTGATTTAATCAATAGTTCATTGCACACGAAAGAAGTTCAAATCAGTCACTGTAGTTTTTCAGTAGATGCTTACCGCCAAAAAATTGTAAAGGTTTTGTATGAGTTTACGTTGTTATGGATTTCCTTCTATTTTGGTTTTGTTATGGGAATCTGGAATTTTGTGATGTGTGTAGGATCTCTCAAATATTGGTATCAACGGAACAAAGTGGATTTTTTGGTTTCCCAGTCTGCTGTTTGGAATGATGATGCTGTTCAGGGGTCTCTTGATTGTGCTGCATTTTGGGTAAAAGATTTGCCTTTTGTTAAGTCCTTGTCTGGATATTGGAAATTCTTCATCGCTGACAGGCCCAGCAATGTCCCTACTAATTTTTATGAAACTGAGTTCCATGATTCAGAGTGGAAAAATTTGCCTGGTAAGTGCTTATGTTATTTGTGAAACGCCTTTGCATTCACTGTGTATTATTTCCTCACTATGTATGCTTAATTTCTTCACCATGGTCTCTAAATTTTGCTTTACAATAGAGTTTGTTGTAGTGGTGAAATGCTGTTATTTTGCTTTGATTATGAATTGGTTTTTGTCATTTTCTGTTCTTAGTCAGTGCTGATATCTTAATCAAATGTTTAATTATGTTTTGTCAAAATTGGACAGTTCCTTCGAATTGGCAGTTACACGGATTTGACATTCCTATATATACAAACGTGGTGTATCCATTTCCTGTAGATCCTCCTTTCATTCCAATGGAAAATCCTACTGGCTGTTACAGAACATACTTCCAAATTCCTAAAGAATGGGAGGGTATGGCTTGCTGAATTTCCTTATGCTGTTTTTTCTTTTCTTTTGTGGATTGACATACACTATTGAGGAATTTGGTGTTGCCATTCCCTTGTTTTCATTCAGTTTATGTCAGTGCATTGTACTTCAAATGTAATTACGAAAACATTATATAATACTGTTTTTGTGAAGTATATAGTGCTTTCCCATTGGTTTTAGATCTCCACCAGTACATGCTATTTTTTTTTCGTTTAGAATGCTTATTTCTTTGGAACATTGATTGGTTTTTTTGTAGGTAGAAGAATTTTGTTGCATTTTGAAGCAGTTGATTCTGCCTTTTGTGCTTGGATAAATGGGCATCCTGTTGGATATAGGTATCTCTCTCTCTCTGATATTCGGATCATAACTCTTGAACATGATTACGTACTTGCTGGTTAGTATTTTTCTTTTGTATTTTTAACTCTAGCATATATGATGTGAGGAGGGAGAGGGGGTGGGGGTAAAAAGGGATAGATGATAAAATGTTCAAAGCAATGCAAGCCAGGGAGAAGGTATGCTATGAAATAGATAATACATTGGTAACCGTGGTCTTTGGCTATGAATAAAACACTTTTCATCTAATGATTAGATATTCATTTACTATCTTGTCTTTTCTATTGCAAATCCATAGCTGGACATCTGAAATTTAGTAGTGTGTTCATGCTAAAATGAAAGGGGTTAGGCCTGTTTTTTAATGGATATGGAGTGGAGTGTCTTATTACATAATATTTAAGAATACCAAAGGTAATATAAATGAAGCTTTGGCATTACTCAACTCTTGTTTCTATTTTGCAAGGACAGCCAAGACAGCAGACTACCTGCAGAGTTCGAAATCACTGATTTTTGTCATCCATGTGGTTCAGATCTTAAGAATGTTCTAGCTGTTCAAGTGTATAGATGGAGTGATGGCTCTTACCTTGAGGACCAGGACCAATGGCGGTTATCCGGCATCCACCGTGATGTTCTTCTTATGTCAAAGCCAGAGGTTTGTTTTCACTAAATTTCTACTCACCTACTAGTGTTTGATATCATTTATGATGTGTTCTTATTATAATTAAGTTAGTGTATATAGGTTAAAAAGGAAGTCAGTAATGTTTATTGTTTACATATGATAGTCAAAGTGTGATGCTGTTAGGAAGGATACAAGGAAAAGAGAAATTAGTTAAGATAGTTAGAATGCTAATGAGTTATTTACTTGAGGTGTTAGTCATATATAAATAGGGGAAGAAGGATAGGAGAGAGAATGATGTTAATTTTGTAGTTTGAGCAATTGCTCTTTGTGAAGGGGAAACCCTAGGAGGATAGAGTGCTCTCCTATTTCTTGTTCTTTTCATTCTATTGAATGAAAGTCATTCTTTTCTTTCTGTTTTCAGTTCTTGGTTCCTAACAGATGCTGTCATTTTTTTATTAGCGTTAGGTTATATAATCTCTAGTAGAATAAATTAATAGTTAGATTATATCATAAATGCACCTAATTTATCATTTAAATAACCTAGAGAATTCAACTTTGAGAATTATATACATGTATATTTATATCTAGTTTTTTTTATTGAATATAGCTTGTCCAAATTTTCAGCCATTTGACTATTTTTTTCATGCTTGATTCTAATGTCTTTCAAAATATTTTGTGTGTAGGTCTTTGTTACTGACTATTTTTTCAAATCAAATCTCGCTGAAGATTTTTCTTACGCAGATATACTGGTAAGTGTAAATACATTGTTAAATTATTGTTATTTTTCATGTCATAATTCTATTATGCATCCGTAACCGGTCTTGTGGAGGATTTTACCGAAATCTGATTATATTGAAGTCTCTATTATTTGTTGTTTTGAGTTTGTAAAAGTGAAATGCAGTTTCTAAATTTATAAATGAATTGATGTTCTGTATTTTTTCACAGTAAATTTTACCATTGTTTTCTTTATTCTACCATCATTGCCCCATTGTATCACTGATATTACAACAGCACTTTTTATTTTATTTGTGTTATTGTTATTTGGGATATAATATCAACTTCATGCATAATCCAGGTTGAAGTAAAAATAGATAGATTAAAAGAGACATCCAAGGATAATGTTCTCACAGACTACTCTATAGAAGCTACATTGTTTGATTCTGGAAGCTGGTACACCTCTGAGGGCATTGCTGATCTCCTTTCATCTAATGTGGCAGACATAAAGCTTCAACCATCAAGTACACCATCACCGACATTAGGGTTTCATGGCTACGTGCTTATGGGGAAACTGCAATCACCAAAGCTTTGGTCTGCTGAGAAAGTAAGAAATTTCAATCATATTTATTCATGTGTTTGGGTGGATTTTATTCATTGATTAGCAAACTAATGGTTACATTACATTACTATTGAAAAATAATGTTGAAGTAGTTATTAAGATTTTTTGTCCTGTAGTACTGCAAATGCCTCCTGAGTTTCTTGTCTCATTACCTTCTCTCATTCATTTTTTTATCTACGGCATATTTTTTGTTTTCATAGCCATTGAGTGATAGGCAGATAAAGTTTTTGAATTGAGTTTCTTAAACTCCTATGAAAAGGTTTTATGATGATTTATCAAGACAAGACCTGTCTTTGTGATTGAAAGCTTTTGACATATTTGGATTCTTTTAAAGCTTCAAATGATAATTTTTTTGTTATTGATCTTCTACCTATGTGGTTTTCATGTATAATTTTTCTTTGCTTTTTCACAGCCATACCTCTATACTCTAGTTGTTGTCTTGAAAGATCAATCTGGTCGTGTTGTTGACTGTGAATCATGTCCAGTAGGATTTAGAAAAGTATCTAAAGCCCACAAACAACTGCTTGTTAATGGACATGCTGTTGTAATTAGAGGTGTGAACAGGCATGAGCATCATCCTCAAGTGGGGAAGGCAAACATAGAATCCTGCATGATCAAGGTACTGCTAATCTTTTTTTGCCCTTCAATAAAATTGTCAGTACAGTTCATTTATTTGACGGCCAAATGCCGTGTTTTTTCAGACACTAATAAGTAATAATTGCTGAGCTTATAGGATTTGGTATTGATGAAGCAAAATAATATTAACGCTGTGAGGAACAGCCATTATCCCCAACATCCACGTTGGTATGAGCTATGTGATCTGTTTGGCATGTACATGATAGATGAAGCCAATATCGAGACACATGGTTTTGACTATTCTAAACATCTCAAGCATCCTACTTTGGAACCAATGTGGGCATCTGCAATGCTGGATCGTGTGATTGGCATGGTTGAGAGAGATAAAAATCACACATGCATTATCTCGTGGTCATTAGGGAATGAATCTGGATTCGGAACAAATCATTTTGCTTTAGCTGGTATATAGTGCACTTGGGGGTTCACTTACAGTTAGCATATACATATTTGAAGTAACTTTTTATTTATTCTGCTGTTACATTTTATTTGAAAGATTACTGCCTAATTCTTTTTTCTTTTTGTCAATGCACCAGGTTGGATTCGAGGACGAGATTCATCGCGGGTATTACATTATGAAGGAGGTGGATCTAGGACTCCATGCACTGATATTGTGTGTCCTATGTATATGCGTGTTTGGGATATGGTGAAAATAGCCAATGATCCAACTGAAACACGTCCTCTGATACTATGCGAGTATGATTTCATATTTTTGCATCAACAACATAGTATGACTTTGTTTTCAGTTATAGATAATTATAACGGTTTTTATTTGTTATGTCCAAAAGAAATGGCCTACTAGGTAGTAGGGTCTTTTTCTTGCACATAACTTTCTCACCCGGTTATGTAATATCTACATCTCTTAGTGATATAAATCTAAGATAACATTGGTGCATTTCCTCTCTGTATCTTTGTTACTGCTGGTACCATTTGTTATTCACATATTTAAAATCTTTCTTTTGTTGCCGACCGAAAAAATGGCAGATATTCACATGCAATGGGAAACAGTAATGGAAATCTTCATACATATTGGGAAGCAATTGACAACACATTTGGACTCCAAGGAGGCTTTATTTGGGATTGGGTTGATCAGGTGAGTGGTTCTTCAATACAGTAACCAAGTTGATGAAGGATCAACTTTATTTTACATGGTCTTAATTCTCTCAATTTTGTGCTTTGCTTTAGGCGCTGGTTAAAGTTTATGAAGATGGTACAAAACATTGGGCATATGGAGGTGAATTCGGGGATGTTCCCAATGATTTGAATTTCTGTTTGAATGGGCTCACATTTCCTGATCGAACTCCTCATCCGGTTTTACATGGTAAACTGACAGATTGTCTCATTATTGCACACACAACCTTGGAGGAGTAACAATTCGTTCTTCTGTTTACATCATTACTCATGCTTCATGAATATGCCTTTTGTTTCAGAGGTTAAGTACTTGTACCAGCCAATCAAGGTGGCTTTAAATGAAGGGAAATTGGAGGTACTCATAGTTTATCTGTATTTTATGTTTCTCTAGTCAAATTTGACTTGATAATTTTTGTTTTGTTTTTTATTTTGCAGATAAAAAATACTCATTTTTTTCAAACAACTGAAGGATTGGAGTCCAGCTGGTATATTTCTGCAAATGGATATAACCTTGGATCTGGTACTTTGGACCTTGCCCCTATAAAGCCCCAGAGTAGTTATGCTGTTGATTGGGAATCAGGTCCATGGTATTCTCTATGGGCTTCATCATCAGAAGAAGAACTATTCCTAACTTTAACGTTTAAACTTTTGGACTCCACACGTTGGGTTGAAGCTGGTCATATTGTTTCATCTGCTCAAGTTCAATTGCCAGCCAGGAGAAGCATTCTTCCGCATGTAATTTTATGACGTTTCGATTTATTTTAGAACCAAGTCATACTTCTTGTTAGGGCCAAGTAATGAGGTTTAGTAGTTATACTATGTGTTGTTATTGCTTAAATTGAATCTTTCTCTTTCATGAATGGTTGTTGTATTCAGGCTATTCATATTAGTAGTGGCACTCTGGTTGCTGAAACACTAGGAGATACAATCATAGTCAAACAGCAAGATGTTTGGGATTTGACATTGAATACTGAAACAGGTTTAGTTGAAAGCTGGAAGGTAAATCTGAATTTTGAATTTATCATTGTTTCATTGAATGCCTGATTAAATTGGAACTTGTTTTGAAATGTTTGAAGAGTAAAACATGTCATAGTTTTTGGAACATTTATGATTTAAGTTTCCTAGTCAATAGAAGTTTTATGATGCCTCTTCAAATTTTTGTATGACTTTACAGCTATTATTATGATGATGATAATGCTAGGTCAAAGGAGTACATATTTTGAAAAAGGGCATCCTCCCATGTTTCTGGCGAGCTCCTATAGATAATGATAAAGGAGGAGAGGAAGCCAGTTATTTGTCCAGGTGGAAAGCTGCCGGAATGGACTGCCTCCACTTTATTGCTGAGAGCTGTTCTGTGCAAAATATTACCGAAAACTCGGTTAGAATATTGGTGGTTTTTCTTGGTGTTACAAAGGGTGCAGAGGGTTCTCTCTCTAACCAAGACAAGTCAAAGGTTCTATATACTACAGAAGTGACATATACAATTTATGCTTCTGGGGATATTATTATAGAATGCCAAGTGAAGCCAAATCCTGATCTCCCTCCTTTACCACGCGTGGGAGTTGAGTTAAATTTGGAAAAATCATTGGATCTAGTAACTTGGTATGGAAGAGGACCATTTGAGTGTTATCCGGATCGAAAAGCTGCAGCCCAAGTTGCAGTCTATGAACATAATGTTGGTGAGTTGCATGTTCCTTATATTTTTCCTGGGGAATCTTCTGGCAGGGCAGATGTTAGGTGGGCAACATTCAGAAACAAAAATGGTTTTGGAATATATGCTTCTAGGTATGGTAGCTCTCCACCCATGCAAATGAGTGCAAGCTACTATAGCACCTCAGAACTTGCCCGTGCCACACACAATGAAGAGCTCATTGAAGGAGATGGCATTGAGGTATTTATATCTTGCATCAATATTTCTGTACATTTTTCTTCCACTGTTTTTGAAATGGTAAAATGCGCTTGAATCCATCAATATATGGTGATGACTGTTCAGGGAGCAAATTAGAATAAGGCTATAGTTTATGGTGTAAATGTGGTGTGTTAATGTTTAGATGTCAAGCAGAAAACTGGGGTTCAATGTTTTCCAAAATTTGTGTTAGTGGTGACACTTTTGCAACTATACGAAATGTAATATTTATTTGTGCTGCATGTGAGTGCATTGTGGTTGTGTCTGTTCTTTGTGACCTGAATTTCTTCATGTACAATTAGTTGTTTTGACTGTTACCGGCTATGGTGACATGTAGTATTCTACTGAGATGGAAATATGACCATTTTTTATATATTATCCCAACTTTCATAGAAACTATTATTAGGGTGAACACTTCTTAACATGGTATCAAAACCATTTTGAGTCTATCCTACCGATTGTTTGTTGAGCTTATTAGGTCATCTGCTATCGAGCCGTAATCGGACCAGCCATAATATATAGTCTCACGCACAAGTTGGTAGCCCGGCGTGAGGGGTGTGTTGGAGATCCCACATCGACTATAGATTAAGACATTTTATAGTATATAAGTGGTACAAACCTCACCTTATAAGCCGGTTTTATCATGTTAAGTTAGGTTTAAAGTTCACTTATTAACCAGGGTAAAATGTTTTGTTGGTGAACATTTGGTAAAATTTATATTGGTCCTTAAATCTCTAAAATGTGGTGGATTCCTTCTCTGGTCCAGGCAAAATGACGTATAAGGCAATCTCTGAGATTTTGGCACATCTTGTGCACAGGTCTCTTTTTTCACAGTAACATATATGTTTTCCTTTTTCAGAAAAAAAAAAAGAAATAGAACCAAAACCACTGATTTTAAGCTGTAGGGACTAAAATAAACTTCCACCAAATCTTGAAGGACCTAAAACATTTGAATCGAGATACAAGTAGTGTATCAGAGAGCTGATATTCTGAATTGTGAATCGTTTCCTATCATAAATCGTAAGATTCATAAACGTTAAAAAATAACATATACTTAAATATATAAGATATGTATACATGCAAGATACAATAAATTATATATATTTTACCCTTGATATTACTATTGAATTTCTCATCTTGGATGTTTTATGGTATTTCAGGTTCATCTGGATCACAAGCATATGGGATTAGGTGGAGATGATAGTTGGTCGCCATGTGTCCACAATCATTATTTGATTCCTCCTGTGTCATATTCATTCTCTGTTAGATTGTGTCCTGTAACTCCAGACACTTCTGGGTATGACATCTACAAATCCCAGTTTCAAAACTCTTGAATTCTTGGATCACATGACTCTATTCTATCCAAGAATAAAATGTAGAATAAGACAGAAGACTGGTATGTTTACAAAGAACTACTCCAAAGCTGTTGATATAAAGAAACACTCTCATGCAATCATTTTAGTTGGAAGCTTGATTTAATAATGTGGAAGGTGAATATAATCTTGTATTACAAAATTGGTCCATCGGAACAAAGTGGTAAATTCCCAAAGTTGTTTAATTAATGTGCTGTAACTGATTTGTTGTTCTTATTTGATGATGAGTAACACTGAAATGAATGAAAATAATCTCCACACTCTGAATTTTATTTTTATGTATTTTTATGAGATCACAAGGGCCCGAGAGGAAAAAAAAATAATCTACAATTTTGTTTTGGGTTCCAAGTTTTCCTTTTAAAGAATTTGGGTAATTCGTCAAATCCTTTTTCGTTCATGAGATCGACCAAAGAAACGTTTTTTTAATGGATAAATTGTACAATCAAAATGAGACAAAAGTCCAAAGTAAAATTGTTAAAAATTATAATTTTAGCCTCATAATTTTTTTATCCATAATTTGGGTTCCTCTAGTTTTAATTTCTCCAGCGCAATAAGAACCCAGAAAAAAATTACATAAAATAGGACGGAATTTTATAAGTTTTGGTAGAGGATAACTTAGTTTTTCACAAAATTTCTAAAAAATTCACCCAAAATAGTTTTTTTCTGATCTTCCACGTACGAAACTCGATTAAATTTGGGACAAAACGCGACAAATTTTAGGTCAAATGGAAGAGTATTAACCTAGGAAAAAAAATCAAAGAAGTTCACACACAAACGAACATTCCTTTCAGTCTTGATAGTGATAAATAAAAAATTGATTGCGAATATTGTGGGACGAATCTGGGGCTCAGATCTAAGCCAAAACTCAATAGATACAATGACCAATGTCTGGTAAAAATTTCAGACCAAAATACTCAAGGAGTAAGGTGTAGTAAGTCCCACACCGAGAGTGAACACAACTGGTCTTCCAAAAACAAAACGCCCTGACTTTCCTACCCCGTATTTTTGTGTGTGATTTGTTTATGGACGTGCCTCCTTACCTGGGTGCAAACAACATATGAAAGTACTTGTAAGAATTTTTCCAATACGGACCCAAATTTTTTTTTGCAGAAAGTAGGGCGAAATTTTACAAGTTTTCGTAGAGGATAGCCTTGCTTTGCATAAAATTTCTGAAAAAATTCTCTTGAAGTAGTTTTTTCCTGAAATTCCACGAAAGAATCTCTACTGAATTTGGGACAAAATGTGACAAATTTCATGTCAAACGGATAAGTATTCACCTAGAAAAAAAATAAAAAAGTTTCACACACAAACAAATCTTACTTTCAGCCCTGGTAGTGATAAATAAAAAACTTATTGCGAATCTTGTGGGATGAATTTGGGGCTCATATCTCAGCGAAAACTCAATAGACACAATAACCATTGTCAGGTAAAAATTTCAGACCAAAATACCCAAGGAGTAAGGCTTAGTAAGTCCCACACCGAGAGTGAACAAAACTGGTTTTCCGAAAACAAAACATCCTGAATTTTCTATCCCGTATCTTTTTTTTTTGTGATTTGTTAATGGACCTGCCTCCTTACCTGGGTGCATACAACATATGAAAGTACTTGTGTGAATTTTTCCAGCGCAATACGGACCCAGAAAAAAATTGAAAAAAGTAGGGCGAAATTTTACAAGTTTATCGCCTTTGTTTTCAATAATATTTATGAAAAATTCTCCCGAAATAGTTTTTTCCTGCAATTCCATGAAAGAATCTTGACTGAATTTGGGACAAAATGCGAGAAATTTTAGGTCAAACGGATGAGTATTCACCCACGAAAAAAAATCAAACAGTTTCACACACAAACTAACGTTCCTTTTGACCCTGGCAGTGATGAATAAAATATTTATTGCAAATCCTGTGGGATGAATTTGGGACTCAAATCTCAGCAAAAACTCAGTAGACACAACGAAGAATGTCCGGTAAAGATTTCAGACCAAAATAGCCAAGGAGTAAGGCGTAGTAAGTCCCATACCGAGAGTGAACAAAACTGGTTTACCGAAAACAAAACGTCCTGGTTTTTCTTTCCCGCATCTTCTATTTGTGATCTTTTTATGGACGTGCCTCCTTACCTGGGTGCAAACAACATATGAAAGTACTTGTGTGAATTTTTTTCAACGCAATACGGACCCAAAATAAAATTGCCGAAAGTAGGGCGAATTTTACAAGTTTCAGTAGAGGATAGCCTTTGTTTTCAATAAAATTTAAGAAAAATTCTTTCGAAATAGTTTTTTTCCTGAATTTCCACGTAAGAATCTCGACTAAATTTGGGACAAAACGCGACAAATTTCAGGTCAAACGGATGAGTATTCACCAAAGAAAAAAAATCAAACAGTTTCACACACAAACGAACCTTCCTTTCGACCCTGACAGTGATGAATAAAAAATTTATTGGAAATCTTATGGGACGAATTTGGGGCTCAAATCTCAGAAAAAACTCAGTAAACACAACGACGAATGTCCGGTAAAGATTTTAGACCAAAATACCCAAGGAGTAAGGCGTAGTAAGTTCCAGACCGAGAGTGAACAAAACTGGTTTTCCAAAAACAAAACGTTCTGGATTTTCTT
>Ga0123341_1005117_pt1 | contig 11639 bp, 9 predicted proteins | sample Turbeapinknodule_FD_89959 | JGI IMG/M metagenome (GOLD analysis project Ga0123341, IMG submission 89959) | Root nodule microbial communities of legume samples collected from Mexico - Turtle bean Mexico pink nodule | ecosystem: Host-associated > Plants > Roots > Nodule | place: Mexico: Nepantla... | reverse complement strand
TGGTGTGTTGATCCTTTGGTCTGTATGAAGATGATGTTTTGATGTTTTGTTTGGGTATAAGAGTGAGGGTTGTAGGCGGTTCTTTCCAGATTATTTAAGTTTTTAGGAGTTGGCGGGGTGTGTGTTGTGGAAAAGGTTAAAGGTTGTATGTTTTATATAAGGGTTGGGTCACCCCTAAAATGACTCACATTTATTCATTGTTTATTACTGATAAAAAAAATGTTTGAAAACATAATTATTCTAGCTAGATGTTTGAATATTGTTTGAGAACATAGTCATTCTTGATTCACCTCTTGATTAATTCATCAACTTGATCACTCGGTCACTTAACATAGAGGAACAACATTTTGGATGTATATAAAATTCATTTATGTAAGGTTTGCTCTTTTGTTGTTGGGTTACATGTTATATAACTCAACATTTGTTAATAAATACAATGCACCCTTTTAGGATTTATATTCCAATTTAAAATCTACTAGCATCGTTAGAATAATCGCAAATGAATTTGTTAAATCTTTTTTAACTTCCATAATATGTGAGTGGAACCTAATCTATGGACTATGAACTATGATAAACAACCGCAGGCAGAAGCATTAAGCAAAGTGTTGTATTCGTATCCATCGGAATCAGAAAATGGGAACAAACGGGAAGCACAGTTAAATTTGCCAGCTCCCTCACCAACGGGTAACGACTTTACCTGTCTTACGTTACATTGTGACTTTAGTACGTGAAGTTGGATTAAGATTAATAGTGATATATAATATTGGCACAAATTTGTGTGTTTGTGTCGTGTTTGTACTATCGTTGGTGTTGTTGGTACAATGTTTTGCATGCAACTATAAAGTATTGGAGGAGCAGTTGCAGCGATGTGATTATTGATGGGGGAGAGTGCACATGGCAATTAGGTATAAGTCACGTGGGAGCCCCGAGGACGAGACACGTTTGGGGAAAACCGAGTCAGCAAAACCAAAGACTTGCTAACTCAGAGACACACACACGCGAGCCTCGCATGGCCCTTCTAATTCTGGCTCGACGCTTGTCGTGTTCGTTGTGCATGCCACAACACATGTGCCAAGGTGCTACGCTATCAACATGCCCATTCACCTTGGTAGGTTCAACCACGTGGCTGCGACCAACCCCTTGACTTCAAGGAACCACGGTTTAGTTTAACTTTTGGTCCTTATATATCAGTATCATGAATCAAAATAAAAACTTCAAAATTATTTATAAAGTGAAATCCGCATATGCATAGCTTGTAGAAATTCTATCAGATGGGACAGTGCCGATATAGAAGCATGACTTGCAGAGTGTGTGACACAATAAATGTATCCAACTTGCAGTTGTGGGTTGCAGCCCTTAGATATTACTTGCTTTTAAGAAATGACAGAGACGTGGCACAAAAGAAAAAGGCTTCATTTGAAATTATGTGTATCTAAGTGTGAAACTTTACAGTTAAATAGAGTTGTAATATATAGTTTTTACCATGGAATCGTAGATTTGTTTTGTGATTAGTCTACAAGAACACTATGGCTAGAATTAGAATATTTGTCTCCTAGACCAGAACATTTGGTGAGTGGAGCTTACGAGAGAAAGTTGATTAAGATGCCGAAAGTGGGTTGTTTAAATGCTATAGATGTGATAATGGCACCAACCAATGAAGTGTGAGGAAAGATTACTTTAACATTGGATCCTGAAAAGGTAACTGGAAACTGATTGACAGTGAATGTCTTTGTCAAAAAGCAAACCTTCGTTTTCAACATTTATTTGACCATATTTATACACATACGAAAAGTTGGTTGGAGTTCGGTTTGACTGAACCCCCAAGAAAGGAGGAAAAAGCAGCTACAAATATATAAAAAAAGGCTTAAAAGGGCTTGAGAGTCCAACATTTTGGACATCACAGTCACAGAATGATGAAAGTTTATGTTTATCTTCTTGCAGAGAGCAACCACTAATCAGGGTCCTCTCACTGATGGCGAATGAGTAGGTGGGTGGCGGCAGAAAAAGAGCCGAGATTTTAATATGGTGTTGTTCCCTTCTCAGCAAGTAATTCAGTATGAAAACGAATACATAAACCCCTTTTCTGAAGAAAACAAATACTACCTTTACAAATTACAAGTATTGATTTAGTAGGCGTTCCCTGAAAAGGAAAAGGGGTCAGATTTTCAAATTAAAGAAGAAAAGAGATAATACGTATATGTTACGTATATGTTCCGACCTAAGTTTGTTGGACAATATCGTCAGGTCAATCACCGTATCTGAGTTATTGTCCGCTTTGAAGGTCGGTGTTCCGTTAAGATTTTATCCTTAAAAGACGCTTCAGTAGTTGAGGGAGGAGAGTATATAAACTGCCATTGACTTCGATTCCTACCTTAACCTCGATTACTGAACGATATGAGACTATATTAAAATACGAAAAGATTTAAAAATGGAGTCAAACTCTTTTCTTTCTATACATGGAATGTGCAGTGACAGGAGAATTTGTAAGAGAGAATGAAATAAGTAAATCTGCACTATAATAATTGCTAACTAATGATTACATTATTTTATTTTTACCTTCATGACTCAAAAGTACTCACAGTATATTCTTCTTGTTCAATCATAATAAAAACTTCCTGATACGTAGCTATATGTAACCTTGGTAGGTAAGATCACAAACTACTCATGACGAAGAATATATGAAGAATGTATTTGAGTTGCAAGATAGTCACTCTATCTTTAAGAACTTTCCAATGAAAACAGACCATTTATAGTAAATGAAAGATTTCAGTATCTATAAAACGTTATCATGTATAGTAAATTGGATCAGACAAACGAGTTTCCTTTCTTCTTCCTCTCTCTGTATATCAAAATGATGAATAGTGCTTAGGTGAAGTCAATTGTAATGGTTTTAGGCGTTTAATCAGTAAAAATGTACAGTATTTAATGCATATCATTATTGAGTGGAGTAGTTTGAACAAAATCTCCATCATAATGATTTGAACCAGTGTGCGATTGCATGGGGATGGTTATTGGTAAGGGTTTGTAAAGGTAAAAATGGAATCAAGGGAGACAAAAGCAAGAAAAGAGAGAGCAAAAAAAAGTAGATGATATTCTTGTAGACACTTTTGTTTCCCCTTATTAATTGCTCAGACTTTGAATATTCTTATGGAATTCGGGACAAGTTTTTGAATGTAAAGAACAAACGGTGACCACGTGAAAGATTAATGATTACAACGGAACAAGCCAAACTATAAGATGTTTTTCACTCTTATTATCATTATTCTACCCATTCTTAGTTTAAATCGGTTTTCTGCGTCTTCAAAGGTAAAGTTAAAGATAAAAGTTGTATTTAATTTATTTTTAACCTTAACTCCTAAGTAATTTAGGATTATTATATATGAAACATTTTATATGTAGTAATTTTTCTTTTTCTCATAAACTTTAATTAATTACTTTCCTTTTTTACACGATTCTTGATTTGTTTCGGTATAATATGGATTATTACAGACAAGTCTAATATCTGTATGTAATTTAAGAGCTAATATTTATTTTAAATCACATTTAGAATACGTGTATAACGCAATATTTTTAAAATTACACTTAAAACAATATTTGAGGATACAAAATATACGAGCATATGATTTATTAATGAAAAATACTGTAAGCTATCTCTTGTGATAATGGAAACTGTTACTCCAATTTAAAATGAGGTTTTTAATAAGTTAAAATTAGTTTAGATAACAGTTAATCTAAAGAACTTGACATATAAATTTTAAAATATTTTTTTTAACTTGTTCACGAGTTTGTTTAAATATACTATTAGAACAGTTACCCATTATATTTGTGTATTTCTTTGTTGTCCTAGATAGTGCACCTTGTTATATCTCATCAGAAATGACAAATTCTTTAGATAGTGCACCTTGTTACCAAATTTATTCTTAGTAGTATATGTTAGGGTTTTGGTTTCAGTGAGTGAATTATTTTTTATTTTGAAGGTTGAAATTCAATGTGGTGGATATTTGTGGGTGATTCTTGATGGTTGTGATTGGAGGTTACTCTCAAGGTGCTTATTTGAGATGATGAAAATTATTATTTTTTTCATATTTTTATTTTCGTATTTTTTTATAATAGGTATATTCCATATCCAATAATTCATATCAAATTGTACACCAAAATGTATAATTCAATAGGTATAGTTTGAATCCAGTAATACATATTAAATTGTACAATCCAGTATATTATTAGGAAATAAAAATCAAAATATACAATTCGTTATGTATACCCGGATCATACATATCAAATTGTACAATGAGACGGTGCAGTGTTAGGTTAAGAGAGAAGTAGGGTTTTTAAAATTTTAAATAAGGGCAAAATTGGTATTTCATGGAGATGTGTGGAGGTGTAGAATAACCATTGAAGTCAGGGAGAATTTGCCCTTGAAAATTTGTGTAATTTTGATGATTGTTTCTTCCTGCACCTCTATAGGTTCTTCTGCCACCCCGTCAAAATATATTTTTATCCTTCTTGTGTCATCTCATATAGTAGCTTCCAGATTATGTAATCCGGTCACACATTTGAAAAAAGACTTATGGATTATGTAATCCAAAAGTTAAAAAAGATTATCGGATTACATAATTCAGAAACTAATCATGCATCTGAAAAAAGACTTTCGGATTATGTAATCCGGAATTTTACAAAGTGATATTTTTGGAAATATAAAAATTTTTGGAGGTGAGAGAAGAATATATGGGAGCTGCAGGAAGAAGCAGTCATTTTGATCGACCCAAATAGCTAGCCCACTAGAGAGTGTTATGAATTTCGGGTTGGGCCCAGAAAAACCATTGGGTTTGAGGGCGAGGCAATAGCGGAGGAGAATTGCAGGTATTAGATGTTGGAGTGTAGTAGGAACAGAGAGAGAGAGAGGAAGAGAGAGAAGTGAAGAAAAAATGAGGCTGTTCGATCCTTGGTCTGTTTTCTTCAAGCGTGAATGGAAGCGAAATTGGCCCTTCCTGGTCGGATTCGCCGTCACCGGAACTGTGATCACCAAATTTTCTCTTGGTCTAACTGGTAGATCCACTTTCTTCTTCCCTCATCACCAATTCTCCTTCTTTTTTTTCTGAAATTTATTTTGTGTTTTGAATCTGATTTCCCCTGGCTTCATTTTCACAGAGGAGGATGCCAAAAATTCAAAATTCGTCCAGGCACACAAGAGGTAACGCTCCCCTCACCAAACCCTAGCTTTGTTCTCACGCATTGTGCCCTTTTTATTTTCCCTTTTCATATGAATGCCCTTCTCGTGTGTTCGATTGTTGATATTCAAATTTCAAATCGTTGGAGTTCAATGCACATATCTGATACAATGTAGCAGATTCTTCGTGTGCTGGAAATCGGACATTCTTGTTTTTAAGCTATAATGTGTGTGTTTTTTTTTTTCTGAGCAATCAGTTGGGTAGAATTGTGTATGAATTCTGGTAAAATAAGAGCATCAGTGGTTGAAAATATGCTTAATCTGGCCCACGTAGTCATGATATTTGTTCAATTGACGTGGTTGATTTAATCTAAAAGAAAATGCTATACTATTCCAAACACGTAATTAACTACTACAACAATTCAAATCCTCCCATACTCATTTTCATCCTTTTTCTCAGTCCCATTTCTTTATGGAGGTTACATTACTGTCCATCCTCATCTCTAATTTCGTTTATGTGGCCCTACTGATATACTAAAAGTGTGATGGCCCTTAAACTTGATTGACATGCAAATCTTATATTGTGGATGTGCCTAACTGTGCAATTTTCAAGTTCATGGATGCGAATTATTTAATACGCGGTTTATTTGTTGAGTTATTACTGACTCTTGTGATTCCGATGAAGATGAAAATGTGATATTATATATTTTTGAGAGATCATGAGGTGTTTTAGGTTTGGAATTATCATGACCTAAGAATCAATTTACAATAATATGAATGATTGGGTTTTCTTAGTAGTTGTTCTTGACCTTAACCGAGGAACTGAATGGTAAATATCTCTTTAAATATTTTTGATCTTATTTTACAATGGACTTGATGTTTGAACCACACATAAATTTGTAGATTCAATTATGAGGATTTAGGAATTGTTTGTCTAGCTCTTCATAATTATCCACACATAAATTGGTAGATTCAATTAATAGGATGCCATGCTCTTCCTATTTTTGCAGGTGACTTTGGATTTTAGATTTGCACTGGCTTTGCACATTGTATTGGATGTGTTGAGAGAGCTTTGTTTGTTTTAGTTTTACAAATTGTAATAAAAGAGATGTTGTGCAATCTCTCGATGTTCCTATTTCCATTTTGGTTGTTTACTTAAATGTGCTTGAGTAATTCATTCCAAGCAGTTATGACGAATGGTGTCACTCTATGATTACTTTAATGTGATAATTGTTGGGCACTTGGAGTTTTTGTTCTTGCAATGATGCTGAATTTCTAACACCCAAGGGAAAATAATTGTATTAATCATGTAATTTTTTTGGGACTTTCTGTAGTTTGCCTCAGCACCTTTTAATAGTATACCGTAGTTTTCCGAAATTAATTATGTCAAGAGTGCATGTGCTGAGCATACTCTTTTCTAAAATTTTCACCAAGTCTTTTGCATGGAACATTTATGCTGTTTATATTTTTCCAGGTGATTTGCACTGCCTTTGCACATCGTATTAGATGTCTGAAGAGAGAGCTTTGCTTGTTTAAGTTTTACAAATTGCAATAAATGAAGACGTTGTATGTTATATACACTCCATTTTCCTATTTCCATTTCAGTTGTTTACTTAAATGTGATTGAGAAATCCATACTAAGCAAATCTGATAAACTCAGCAGCCTTTAGTCCTATAATTTATCCGAAACTAATTTGTCATGAGTGCACATGCTGAGCATCCAGTTCTGAAATTTTCATAGTTCTTTGTTCTTCTTATTCTCTGTTTAAAATTTGATTTGATGCTCTGAAGTGTTGGGATGAGTCCCTTTGTGGGTATCTATGGCATTTGCGGATTTTACCAAATTATGTTTTTAATCTGAGTATGCATTCGGTTATGATTCTAAAAGTTATGCTTTTCTAAATTTTGTATTGTTGTTGGAAATACTTAATCTTCAAACAATAAATTCGAGAAAATCAAATAATTTTTTATATTGTTGTTACTTCTTAAATAATAAATTTGAAGGATCAAATTATATTTATAAATTTTGAGAGATAATGCGTAATTGTGTTTTTAGTTCTTAATTATATTTTAAAATAAATATAATAAAGCCTGCGATTGAATTCAAAAATTCGTTTGGGCTTACCTTTAGTCAGATCATTTTAAATTATCTTGATGCATAGGGTTATGTTCTGCTCCATCAAAGTGTCACCAATCACTAGCTATCATGAGCATGGCCTTAGTTCTATGATTTGTGAAAATAGATTGGGGTAATTACTATATGTTTTCGTCTCTTTTCCACCTCCACCGTGCTTCTCAGCCATTTTAATTTTAAACAACTTAACTGAAAGATCATGCTTATATATTTAAAATAACCTTTATACATTTAAACAATTCTTTGATGGACTTGTTTGATATGATAAATTTTGTAAAAATTAATTTAGTAGAGTAACTTTTACAATAATATATTTTTACAAATGTACAGTAATATATCAACGAAAACCTTTTTATGATCATCATTAGAAACTGTGATTGATAAAATAAATAAAATATTACATACTTTAGATAACACACGTTAGGGGACTAGCTGGCTGGGTCGAAGTTGCAACATAATTGTGGATTAGTTTTGTTTAATCAGAAAAAGTGAATGCGACCTTGGATTAAATTTTTGGTCCTTTAAGCCGACCGTAATAATAAAGAAAGAATGAAAGAGATAAGCTTTAGAATTATGATAACTTAAATGCTGTACAGGAGTGGCAATTGGACAGGAATGTTTGAAAATACTTGTGGTTCCTGATGCATCATCATATTGGTAGGCAAATAAAGAACAGTCGTAATTGTTGATTACATTAGAGGCTCACATGGAATAGATAAGCTATACAAGTTTTGTCATTTTTTAATTACTTTTTAAGCAAATCAAATGGCCAGTTTTAGGCATCATTAGTTTCTTACAACCTATTAATATTTAAATATGTTCTTGGAGAGAGGAAACTCCTCTTACTATCATGACTTTAGGTTGTGATCTTTCCTTTCTCTATATTTTTTTCGTAAAGATACTTGCAATAACACTCTGACATTTAAGTTAATTTTGGATACAATTTTTTTCACTTTTAATCTTAAGGTGTTACCTATTTATAATTGTGAAGTTGGATTTTCTAGTGTATTGGTGATTAATTCGGATCCAATAAAACTCCATTGTTTCTTAATCGTGTTTTATGGATGTTTATCTCGTAAATACTACTAATTATTTTGCTTTGGATAACAATAATATGATAAAAAGAGAGACGCTTTAGTATTAGGAGCATAACAAAAAATGTAACCGTTAAATGATTAAATTGTCCATTTATAGACAATTTTAGAGTGCAAGACGCAAGAGCTCCATATTTCTTTCTTTAGAAAAAGGTTTTAGCCGTCAATAATCTTCAATCCAAGAAATTTTTTCATCCCTCAGCTTGGAATGAATCTGGCACACCTCCAACTTCACAACCAGTAAGCTGTTGGATCATTATTCTTGAGACCTTTCCTCTCATCATCTCCACCAAACACATGGAATTCATCACAATTAAGTTTAGGTACAAATTACTGTAGTATTTGACTCATTTCATAATCTTGAAAAGAAGAAATAATCCTAGAGAAAGACAAACATTTACTATGCTTATGAACCAATCCACCTAAATAAATTGACTAAGTGCATTATTTGAGACACCACTAGAAAACCATAAAGCCAAGTTTTACCTTATAAAAAGTCGTTAAGATGAGTCCATGACAGGCATTAATAATGAAACTTTGTTTGCAAAACAAATCAGTTGACTAGGATACTTAAGAGGGTGAGGTAATTAATTACGATGAACAATAATGAATCCAACATTATTGGGCCGGTCCACATCACCGTCCAGTAAAAATTCAAAGGGTAGGTTTGGTCCAAAAGGTGCGAATTGATTGAAGGGCCCACAACGCCAGACGCAATTGGTCGGTGATCAGTGATTAGTCCATATCATGTTGTACACGTGGCATCACAAGAGCGACCTGAAGGCTCCTCTCTCCGCCACCCTAGACTGTAGACAGGTGGCAAAGTGTTTGAATTTTCTTCCTTTTTTACCTTAAATTTGTCCCTTTTGCCTTAAACTCTGCTAACTCTAATGTTGTGTAGTGCTATATAACAACCGTAACCACTACACAAAAATTCACAACCAACTACTTCAACTTTAGGCATTCATTCATTCTCTTCTATTCTATTCCAAACTCACAACAAGCATAGAATCAGAGAGAGGAAGAAGAAAATGCCGATTTCTAGAATTGCCGTTGGAAATTCTTCGGAGTTGAGTCAGGTGGACGCGCTTAAGGCTGCTCTTGCTGAGTTCATCTCAATGCTCATTTTTGTTTTTGCCGGAGAAGGCTCTGGCATGGCTTTTAGTAAGAATTTCTACTTAGTTATTAAAATTTGTGTTGGTTTGAACATGCATGTAGTACTAACAACAATAATTCTACAAACTATTTTCAAAATCATCATATGCATAGATACTGACACGAACACTGATACGACACGAATACGGAGATACGTATCATCTTTAAAATAAATGTAGGACACGGAAACACAAATTTATATATTATATAATTATGAATTATACAATAAAGATTTATGTGCACAAGTATGTTTCAGATTATTTTTTTAAACATAAAGATGTTTTTTTTATGACTGATTCAAAATGATTTGTTTCTTATTTTCATAATTATAATAAAAAATTATACAATAAATTTAAATTTTTAAAAAATTAATGTATTTTTTCTTTTTTTAAAAATTATTAGAACCGTACTAGAATTGTCAGGAATTCAATAAATACTTTTTGGATTGGACACTTCACGAATACATATCCTACAAGTGTCATATGAGTATCCGATACCGACACGCCATTAGTGTCTTAGCTTCGGAGTCATATCATAGTTTATATATAATTGGTTGATGGTATTCTGAACAATGAGAATGCATGAATATGAAACATGTAATTCAATTCTACATATCACTCTTACTCACCTTAATTGTTATGGTGTTGCAGATAAGCTCACAAACAATGGTTCAACAACACCCGCAGGTTTAGTGGCGGCGTCACTGTCACATGCATTTGCACTTTTTGTTGCTGTCTCAGTTGGTGCAAACATTTCTGGTGGTCATGTCAACCCTGCTGTCACTTTCGGTGCCTTTGTTGGAGGCCACATTACTCTCTTCAGAAGCATTTTGTACTGGATTGCTCAGTTGCTTGGCTCTGTAGTTGCTTGCTTGCTCCTTAAATTTGCCACTGGTGGAATGGTATATAACACAACAACTCTTTTTACTTTGTTCAACATCATTCGTAGTTGTCTTTTTTGTTTGTGTTAAATTTGAGACATGTTTTGTATGTTACATTGCAGGAAACATCTGCATTTGCACTTTCTTCTGGTGTTGGAGCAGGGAACGCTCTAGTGTTCGAGATTGTGATGACTTTTGGTTTGGTTTACACGGTGTACGCAACTGCAGTGGATCCAAAGAAGGGTGAGATCGGCATAATTGCTCCAATTGCAATTGGTTTCATAGTTGGTGCTAACATCTTAGCTGGTGGTGCATTTGATGGTGCATCCATGAACCCTGCTGTGTCTTTTGGGCCTGCTGTTGTGAGTTGGACTTGGGCTAACCATTGGGTTTATTGGGTCGGCCCATTCGCTGGTGCTGCCATTGCTGCTGTTGTCTATGAGATTTTGTTCATCAACCCAAACACTCATGAACAGCTCCCCACCACTGATTACTAGAGTTAACATTCCTGTGTTCTTTGCTTTGCATTTGCTTGTGTTTCAATTGTTGATTCCCGTGAACTTTGTAACACGCATGAACATCTTTCTTTTTTGTGCTTATCATTATGTAATGTTCATTTCATCTTATATACTAGTGTTAGCAAAACTTCATTGCCAGTTAAAATTTATGATTTGAGAAATATCTGGTTTCCACATAGGCCTAAGCCTCTTTCAGACAAGAATGGCAAATGCTTAACCCGTATTGTTTATGATGGAAATTTTTTGTATTGAATAAGTACATGTATTAGTAACACCCAATCTTTTAAATTTAAATTGGGTATGAAGATGAAGAAGAGAATGTACATTATGTCTTGATTTAAATTACCTAAAATATCTTTAATTTATTAGGTATTTTAAAAAATTTAGTTTATAACTTATTTATAAGTTATATATTTAATATTTTTATTATTTTTATAATTATTTTATATTTATCCAATTGTTATTTGATATTTTCATTTGATACTTATACTATTATAATTTTTTTTCTTGATATTTGATACTGGAGAAAATATAATATATATAATTTTGACATTAAATATTTGATAAAATTGGAGTAGAAGAATAAGTCAATAAAATCTCAAAAATTGAATTTAAAACAAATCATCTTTTATAATACAAATAAACAAAGTCGTGATAAAGTTGGAAATAAAATTAAAAAATCTAATAT
>Ga0123341_1005116_pt1 | contig 11640 bp, 11 predicted proteins | sample Turbeapinknodule_FD_89959 | JGI IMG/M metagenome (GOLD analysis project Ga0123341, IMG submission 89959) | Root nodule microbial communities of legume samples collected from Mexico - Turtle bean Mexico pink nodule | ecosystem: Host-associated > Plants > Roots > Nodule | place: Mexico: Nepantla... | reverse complement strand
GATAAATATGCTAAAGGTGACGTAATTTTTTTTTAGTAATTTTGTTATATGATCATTAAGAAAATAATTTCTCCAAACTTATTAAATGTTACAACAATAATGAAATAAATAAATTACAGCATCAAATACTTAAGGTATTTAAACCTGCATTAAAAAAAAAAATTGGATAAGAGATTAAATGCTCTATTTCACCCTTTATGTGTTTTTTCTTCTTCAACTGTTTATACTTTTAAGCAAGTGTCGCTTCTGTTTTTTCTTTCTATTTTTTTTTTCTGTGCGGTGAGTCCTTTTTGGGTTTCAAGCCCAAGAAAACAACGGGCTAATAACGCATAACCGCAACAGTAGTTTCTTTCTACACCCAAACAATTTGATGTCAAACACTAAAAAATGCTCCTTCAAAGGCATTCAAACAAAACATAATCATACTATGTTATCTAATGTGACGAAACTGATAAAATTAAGATTAGAACAAACACATCATTGTAAAAATGAAACTTAAGATTAATAGGCCTCAAGAATGACAACAAAAGATAAAAACTAGTATTAAAAGAGAACAATGATCTTCTCCTCAACAAACCAACTCCTTCTCCAATCTCAAATCTTGATGTTTTGTGGATCCCTTGGAGATATCAATCTCAATTAAGTTTTCATCCTCATTCATCTCATTAATTTCTGCCAAGAGCTCTGTGAAACCTTGCTGTTTGAAAAAACATTCTGGCCACAACTCTGAAAAGTGGTTGTTTGGAAGTTTGATTTCAATCAAGCCATCCTCCTCCTCATAATCATCATCTCTATCAAACACCAAGTTATCAGATATATCAAGATTTTGATTTGTACTGTGATGAATCTCAGTACTTTCTCCACCCATAGTTGAGCTGGTGCTGCTTTCAGTATCTGATGGAAGTGAAGTTTTTGACTTTGGATCAGCTATTTTCTCACACTTCTCAGCACTGAGTTCAAAACTTTTATCTTTATCCATGATGTTTCTGCTTTCACAACTTTGTTGGGTAGTAATATCTCCCAATGAAGGATGTAACTCCAATTTCTTCTGGTTATGTTGGACAAGATTTTCATGCAAGGACCCTTTTTGCCTTGCCAGTGTGACAAGAAACATGGTAGATAGAAGAGCAATCAGTAGTGTACCAAGGGAAGGTGAGGATTCAGAAACTGAAAAGAAAATGAAAATTGAAAATAGAAGGACAAGAACCAGAGTGATTGGTAATAATAAACTGCCAAGACTTGGACACAGCTTGTGACTGATCTGTTGCTTTGTTACTTTCACCATGATCATTCGCTAGAAATATACTTCTTGTGTCAAAGCCAAACCAAATGCAAAGGCTGCAAGAAGTACTGTTGAAAAGGAGAAGATCTGTGGAAAAGACTACAAGAAAGGGGTGGAAAATGTGTTGTTCAATCTCTACTTTTTTGACCCTCCTTGTTGCTTATAGGTACAGATTCTCTTGGAGATAGCAAAGCTATCTGTTTTCCAAGAATATTTACAACCTGAAAGCCTTGGAGTTGTCGAATGCATGTGCCAGACATATATGACCCCTCCCCCACACATGGTTAGATACCTGACCCAACAAAACAATTTTATCAAATCAATGGATAATGTGCTCAACAAGGACCTTACTTCTCCCTCTATTTTACTCACAACCAAACAAAACCCGTTTACAGAAACCCAACACACCAAATCAGGAGACTACAAATTTCTCAAAACAACACTTCTTTATGAGAGTTCCTTTCTTCAGACACTTCCCTAGATGACATTTTCTTGAGACACTTCCCTAGATGACAATTTTCCGTACTAGATTTCCATCACATACATCAAACAAACGTTTGAATTCATATTAGTATGACTTTTTTTGCCGCAATGAAATTTGAGTGTGATGGCAGGTTGACAAAACTCCCCTGCAAACAACTAAAATTCTTAATAAACTAAGACACATTAAAAAAAGCAATGAGCAATATTCTGTAGTTAATGAATTATCTACTTTATATGATTGCTTATGCTCATCATACATACAAAAGTAATTGTTCCAGGGTCCTTTTCTGCTTCTGCATGTCATGCTCATGCAGATTTTAATGGAGCCGAGCCCGATGTTGTGTGCTAATGGATCATCTGCCATCTTGTTTTTAAGGTTTTGATTCTATATCAACAAAAATAAAGGGCAACATTCATTATGGAAGAATGTCGATAATAAGGACAAATACAAAGGAAATGGACCAAGGGACTAATATATATGTTCCGAGAAGGTACAAGGAGCAGACAAATTACACACTAAGTAAGAGTACACTTATTTTTTGCTACACTGAATATTTTAGGTTAGAGATCACCAATACTCTTGTCAGGAAGACAATCATTTCCTGTTTCACACCATACCAGCTACTAGGACCAACTGGTTCCAGTTTTCATTTACAAGGTTTCAAGAGCTTGCGTAAGTAAGGAGTATGTTCAACAATTTATACAGCTACATGGCTATATTTTGTTCTTGATTAAGAAAAAAATTAACTGTTAGATTTTCCTAATTATTTTAGGCCAAGATGGTGCTATGTAGACGATACACATGCAGCTAATAGTTGTTTCTAAAAATGAGCAAAAATTTGGTAAAAGGCTTTCAATGCACATTATCTTTGTATTGATTTCTAGAAAAGAATTTTCAATAACATATCAGAAACGTGAAATGTCCCTGTCAGCTTTTTCACCCTTTTCTACCTTGTTCTATACAATTCTTAGCCTTAATCCCTCTCATAATCATTTGCTCGTGCCAACGCAGAAATGATGTTGTAAAAAATGAAGAACAACAGACAAGAAAGCCATGGAAACAAGGCCATTCACAAAAAGACATCGCATTCATCGAATGCTTTGTCGTGACTTTGATTTGATTGTGTTTCTTGGTGGGAAATCTGGTGCATTATTATGCCTTCTCCTCAATGATATTGTTCTTTACATTTTTAAAAGTCTCTTACTTTTCATCATTTGTTTAATACTTTTCATCAATAGTGTTTTCATCATAATACCATTATGTTATGAATATCAACATTGTATTATTATAAGTACTAAAACAATATCACTCCACTTAACGATTTGATATTTTAAATTATATAATTTCAAATTATATTTGAAATTAGGTAATATTTTTTTAATAGATTGGAAGGAGTTTTAACATAAATATATTGGTCATGGAAAATAGAGAATAATATAAAAAGGTGTAAAAAGGAAAATATTATACTAAAGTTGTAACAAAATAATTTTTTGTCTTTTGAATATTACTAATGAAATATTGATTAGGAATTAAAATACAACAGAGACAGCATTTATAAAAAATGACTTAATAAATAATATTTGCGAATCTTTTTTCTTAATAAATTTTCAATCATTCTACCAAAAAAGGAAAAAACAATCTAAGCATATGCTCTGAAGAATCCCATTCGAGAATTTCAGTGACAAAACTACCCTTTAGCAGTGGAGAACTTAAGCCCAATCTTTATACAATTTTGCCCCAAACGAAAGGGGCAATTGAGGCACGCGATCAAACGCGCACAGCGAAACCCTAGAGTTGGGGTTTAATTGCCCTCTCAATTTCCTCCACAAAGAAAGCATCTTTAATCTCTGGGTTGATTGATTTTTTACGTAATATTCTTTCTCGAGATCGGAGTTGGTGAAATTTTGAGTGTTCTCTCTTCAACAGGGCTTCATCGCCCAGTGCGCGTTCAAATCCATGGTCGTCAGTTTACGATGGACCCCTCTCCTCAGATTCAACAACAAGAAGACGAGTGGGGTATGCCATTTTTTTCCTTCAATTTTTGTCTTATTTGGTTCTGGATGAGAGAACGTAGAGCAGAGAACGAGTGTAGAAAACAGGGATCTTTTTGAGGTTGTTTTGTGTTTTGTGTTTTCCTCTTTTTCTTTCGATGGGGTGGGGTTTTACTAATGGATTTGTAAATGGGGGTCTTTAGATTGTTGAAGATGGCAAGGATGATTTGTTTATGCGTTAGTGTCAGATTGAATCTTGTTGATATATTGCATCTATGAGGATCTTATTTCAATCACAACGCAAATTTTTAGAATTGGATTGGTTATTATTAATGTGATTAATTAATTCGCTGTTCTAGTTTGTGGGTTCTGTCATTTTTTCTGATTTTTTTTCTTTCTGGGGCAATTGCCTGTGTCGCTCGGTGCTTATGTTAGGATCGTATCCGTGTGGAATGCTTATAGGTCCAGCTTAATCTGATTCAATTTTTTAACGCTGTTTTATTTTTTATATAAATTAGGGGCATTTAGTTAGAGTTGAAATCATGTCCTTGCATACAGAGAATTTTAGCATTGATTTAGGTTTGTTATTACATGTTCTTTATGTGTATTCTTACCGATGAGTATGTTTTAAGTTTTGTGATTTATTGTGCTGTACGTTTGCAATGAAAATGTCCTAGTCTGTGACTGTCTTGGAAGATTTTTTCTCACTGACTATGGAACAGTTGTTTCTTTCCTCTTACAACTTAACTTCTTCGGGGGGAAATGCATTTGATTTTTAATGGATGGACTCTTTTTTGTGGTAGACACTGATGGATTTGTGATTCCAAGTTTGGGAATTGAAGACTCTGATCAAAGTAAACCTCATGTTCCTATTGTAGAATCTTCGAATTCTGCAGCAAAGGTTAGCTACAGAATTCTTATTGGAGACTATAATTTCCTGTCCTGGTGCGAAGACAATCTGAATGCTAACTACATTAGTTTGTTGTAGGCTAAGAAGGAAGAGAACATCTATCTGGGCCCACACGGAGCACCTCCTTCACTAGCAAAACAGCAAGAGCTAAATTCTTCTAACCGGAAGCAGAGGCTCAAGCAAAAACTGAAAGAAGCTGACAAGAGAAATGGTGGGATGGGTAGGGAGAATAAGGTGGATAATCTGAGGGAGCTTGTGGGTGGGGGCAAAGTAAGTGTGAACGTGGTAAAGGGATCCCCAAAAGACTGGTTAGATCCACATTGCCAAGAATCTCAGTTTGAGAGAAGGTAATGCATTGGAGATTTTGGTGTCTTTGGACTATTTTTTCTTGGAGATTGTCCACTTTAGCACCTTTTGTTATACAGTTTGATGTTTCTCTCGAGACACCCAATTTGGGAGGTTATGTACCATGATAATAAATTTATCACTTAGGGTGTGTTTGGAAACGTGGTAGGGTGGTGTTGAAGAGAAGTTTTGTACTTTCAATTTATTATACGAAGGTTGAGTTGGATTGAATTGTAATCCAAACACACACTAAGTCGATTGATAATAAAGGTCTTGTGCCGCACAGTAAACTGTAGCTATTTGTGGGAATAGACTTGATCTCAATATTGCCCATTAATGTAGACCAATGAAATACATTGAGGTGGTAATGAAATGAAATAGATTTATGAATAGGATGCAAAGTGGGATTCGATGAAATTTCTTGTAATAATATTATACAGTACGGGCTTGAATTTGGAATAAAAAATAGTTCTGTAGTATTGACTTTGTAAAAACTGTTTGATGATGCACCAAGAAAGTGCTACAAAATGTCTTTATCCAAAAAAGTATCTTTAAAAATGTGCTACAAGATGTTACTAATATGCTTCATTGAGGCAATGATTTCCTTAAGACACGGGCGAACAAGATTTATTATTGGAAAGAGATATGGATAAATCAATAATAGTGATATTAGATTTTGAATCCAACTCATTGGAGAAATACTAAGTATAATTGATATAAAAAAATGAATAGTCCTCACTTTGAATGCCTTGTCATCACGATATAGAGTTTACAAAAATTTGGAGAATAGTAATTATAAGTCTACCAAAGAATGACATTCCTACCCCACTCAATATCCTCACTTCTAACTATACACATCAATCACTACAATGTCCTCACTTCTAACTTCTAAGTGGCCACTGTCATCCGAGGCAGACATTAAGCACTTGGGCAGTGGCATTAAAAATTCAAAACTCAGAAGAAACCTATTCATTCAATGCCTAAGAACTCCAATCCAGAGGCTTTCGGTGTCAAACCCAGCTCAGACAAGTATTCAGCATTACAGAACTTGCTCAAATGTCTCATTCCACTATCGCAGAGTATGGTCACAATTGTGTGACCAGGACCAATTGCCTGTGCTACTCTAACTGCTCCGACACAGTTCATTGCAGAAGAACTCCCAAGGAAGAGCCCATCGTTCTTCAAAAGAAACCTGATACAGACATCAAAAACGACAGTGGTGACAAGCTCAGGCATCATTTCATGTAATCATTTTTTCTGGTCGAGACAGAAAAGAAAAGAACAAACAAATGTCAAAAGTAAGAAAAGTGGGATGCCAACAACAGAGTAAGTAACAACCTTGCCATTTCAACAGCCTCCCGATCGGTGCCTCTAAAGGCGCCATGAAGTTTTGCCATCGCAAAATTCTTTGTTATCCTGTTAATTCCAATTCCTTCAGTTATAGTGTCGAATGGATTCTTAAGTCTTCTTCCTTCAGCCTCCTCTTTGGTGTACATCACTCCCCGAGTTACCTTATTAAACAAACCAGAGCCTGGAGGATCTACGAGGAAGCATTTGATGTCTGGATTCTTTTCCTGTTGAACATAGGACAATAAATAATTCAAACGACTTTCACACTCAAAATGGCATCTAAAAAGTGGAGGAAGGTGGGCTGTGGTGAACCTGGAGAAACGTAGAAACACCAGCCACAGTGCCACCAGTACCTGCTGCTGCAACAAATGCATCTAACTTTCCATTGGTCTGTTCCCAAATCTCAGGCCCTGTACCGTTGTAATGGGCCCTGAAGTTCGCTAAGTTCTCAAACTGATCAGCAAAATACCCACCTTGACAGTCACTAGGAAACAGAGAGCTATAATTGTGTCCATCAGATTCATCGCCATTTATTTTTGCAGTGTCCTCCTTGCCATTCAGTTGTGAATTTCTCTGTTTCAGCGCAAACTCATTTGCTTCAGATGCCCGTCTTCTTGCGATATTCACAAAATGGTCTTTGTGAGTAATGGACACTGGTCGCACTCTTTCAACAGTTGCCCCAAGGGCTTCAAGTATTTGAGACTGAAAATTGATTCAGGCAAGACAATCATCAATCACATACAAAATCTTAGGAGAAACTATTAAATGGTATGGGACAATCACGGTTTTGACTAATCACCCCTAATCACATTCTTTTTTACATAGTGGAAAATTTGATGATGTGTAATCTAGAGATTCACCGAGACTATAGATGCGTGGTAGTCCCGGACAATCTAAGGTGGTATTCAATAAGTACTTATGAATAAGTTGTTTATGTAACTAAAAGGAAAATAAGGTTAAACAGTTTTCATATAAGATATAAGCTATCTTAACAAGAAATCCTGCACATTACAATATTTACAAGATATAAGTTCTTCTAAACGGGAAAAAATGGTTAAACCTTCGAAGTTTAGGACTACATTGATTTGTAGAATTGCAGGATTACATTACAATAATTATAAAACACCTTCTCAATGGCAGCATCATCTGGTATAACCACGTGGGTTTTGCACCCATAAGCAGGAGCAACAGTGGCAATGCTAATGGCAGTACTTCCAGCACTCCCTTCAGTGACTATTCCACCTGGACGTAGCTGGCCAGATTCCAGAGCCTGCGCCAATCAATCATAGAGAAAAGCTTCAGGCTGATACGTACAAGTAATCAGATTGAGAATGAATAAATATGATGACAAAATTGACATTGAACACCAAAGAAAGCAATTGTGTTAAAAAGGCAACAAGCAAAAGGATAAACAAATAGAGAGTAGTGAGAAATCGATAGGATGAACAGAAGCTTTGATAATTGTGTGAAAACAGTGAATAACAGCACACGATAATGATTGAAACTACATTGAGTTAACCTCTTGAATGATTTGAAGAGCAACACGGTCTTTGACGCTGCCTCCGGGATTCAAGAACTCGCACTTGCCGAGAATCTGAGGAGAAATTGGTGGTGAGCGGAATGAATTCGTAAAGAGAAGAGATGAGAAAAAATGAGAAGAGATGAGAAAAAATGAGAAGAGATGAGAAGAGATAGAAAGTTACTTGACAACCAGTGGCGGCGGAGAGGCTGTTGATCCGAATGAGAGGGGTGTTACCGATGGCCTCCACGAGCCCATTCTTCCTTGATATGTTCTTCTTCTTTGAGCGGCGGTCACGGATGAAATACGTGGTGAGAGCGACTGAAATAAAGATTGCAACACCGACACCGACGGCGCCTGCGCTTCTCGCTGCCGCCGGCGCCATTTTTCCTTTCCACCCTCTGTTTCTCTGCTCCACTACCGCCATTCCCAACACCATAAACAACAATCAAAGTTATTGGGCTTTCTCACATGCTTGGATCTATCCTTTTCTCCTGGCCCATTTACAATAACACTCCCCCAAATTGCTCCTGCACCTTCAAATTTTCCGCACACTGTCTTTATAAGAACAAAAAAAAATTTACACTTCTAAAAAAATATTTCTTAAATGTATTAAAAATCTGTTAGTTTTTCAAAACAAAAATTCCATATTATTTAAATTTTAAATTTAACTATTTCGAATTATTTATCCAAAAACATCCTATTGCAAGATTTGTAATTGCAGTTGTAAATTTTTTTTTAACATAAAATTTAAGAACTTTGAAAATATTTTTTGGAAAAGCTTTTTAAAATATTCTAAATTTAGTTTCCTGTCGAACACACGTATCAACTACGATACTCCTCAAACATCCATCGCTGTTCAATTCAAAAAAATATTTATTAGATTTTTGATATTTTAAAAAAATTCAAATTCCGTATTTATATTTGATCTGTGTGTTTGTTAGTGTCTATGATAAATATTATTGTCCCTTCTCATTTCAAAGACCGAAAAACCAACCAAACAAACACTTTTTTTTGTCTGAGACTCTCTCTCTCTGCACACCTTCAACATCACTGCCATGGAGATCCAAGAGCAGGTCCTGAAGTTCAGATACCATTTTCTCGGGGCACTTCTCCTCTGTTTGACGCTCTTCTCTCTCACACTCATGGCTCCAAGATTCATCACTCTCTTGGCCTATTTCTGCCCACTCTTCCTCTCCACTGCCCTAGTCCTCGCCCTTGTCTTCGTCTTCGCCAAGACTTCCCCCTTACCCTCCTCCGACGCCACTTCCCTCCACAGTGCCGGCCAAGGCCTCCTCGATTACGTCGCCGGCCACCATGATATGCCGTTCGACACTCGCCACAACTCTGATTAATCAAGCTTAGGTAAACACACTGCTCCTTATAATTTATTCTCTTCTTTCAAAGTATTCAAGTGTCGGTTAATTGAAGAAAAGAGCCACTCTTTCATGGCAAATCTTATACTTCGATCTTTAATGTTTTGTGTTTTTTAAGAATAAGTTATGTCTTGATGTGCCATTTAGCGGTTGGGTTGTGTCAATTAACGTTGTAACTCCCTCTCTCTTGTTTCGAAAATTGGTTTTGCAGAAAAAGGGGGATAATTGGTGAGATGTGAAGTGAAAAATGAAGTTGCTGCTATGGCAGTGGTTTTAGATTTTGTTGACAGTGACAGTGAAGGATGAGAAGTGGTGTACATGTTGATGACAGTTGATGAAATAATGCTTAGGTCATTGTATCTTGCGTCACCAATCACTGTATACAATTTTGTTGCTTTATTAGTTAATCTTCTGTTTTCACAACACAATTTACCAACAACACTTCATCTATTGTTTTTAGGTTTTGTTTAGAAACATAATTTTGATCCATAAGACTTGGAAGCTTTTCTTAAATAGTATATTTGTCTTGAATATTTTTCTTAAATGGTGTGAAACACGTCTTTTAAATGGTGTATTCGTATCAGATGCGTTTTTAAATGGTTTATTCATATCATATACGTCTCTTAAATGGTAGACACCAGATACTATGGTAGACACAGATACGATGAAATGTTTAATTAAAAAATATTTATTAAATTTATGATAAAATGTTTAATAAATAAATATTTTCTATTAAAAAATTAAAACATAATTATACATTTAAATATTTATTATTAATTTATATAATTTATAAATAAATACTTTAACCAAACACCAAACACATTTTTATTTGTTTTGAACTTTTTAATGTATTTTTCAGTGATGGGAATCTAAAACGGCTCTCGAAAGTTGTGTGGAAGTGTCGTAGTCGAACAGTGTGCATCATGTGCCTTTCATCTTAGCTGCTAAGTATTCATCTGCAAAACAAAAACAATACTTTTCAGAACCCTAAAATAAATACATCAATCTTACAATCATTTTAATAATATAATAATACTTATTAATATTTTAAATTGAAAAATAAAATAAATATAATTAAACCTTATTATTTTAATTTATTAAGTAAGTATTTTTTGTTCGATGAATGTCAGAATATGCGGAATCGGTTGACTCGGTCACCACAGTTTTTAATCTCAACTCAGGTTTCAATGTAAAAGGTGTGTGAGAGAAAAATATTTTAAATAATGTTAATAAACAAAATTTCTAAGGATCTATGCATGATAAAAAAATGTTAAAAAGTATTGTTTAAGGTTTTTAAAAAATGCTTTCGGTCAATTCAAAAAAGTCACCTTTAAATGGATTTAAAAATTTGTTTGGTCAATTTATATCATCTATTTAAAAATAAAATACTTAATTTGAATAAAATTAATAATTATTTATTATGAATTGTACTATTCATTATTTAAGATATAGCAGTTATAATATATGGTGGAAAAAAACTCCTAAACAATTATGACAGATTACAAGTATTCAAAATAATAGGATACACGACAAAAAAATTGACTTTAACAGTTATCATAAAGTAGTTAATTTATTACATTTCAATTTAAGCAAGTTTATAAATATTATTATTCTCTAAAAAAGTAGTTTAATATTATTATTTTCATTCACTCACTTACATAATCACTTATATTTTTATTGATATTTAAGCATTGAAAAATCTTCTAAAAATTCACACTATTCATACAATATCTCGGAAAAAAGATAATTTATCCTCAATAAAACATAAATTATGTAAATTATATATATTAATTTTACAATAGATATTAAAAGAAAGAGTGTTAATATATTGAGCATTATTCATTAAATTATAATTAAAAAACAATACAATATATAATAATTTTGAAATTACATTGTGTTAGATATATTTATTTGTTGTGATCACATTTATAAAGTGATATATTTTTGTTTTTCTATATAGTTATCAAAATAATTTTATTTTTTTTATGTATAAAAGTAATTGATTACGACATAAGAGACAATGATGCAGAAAATGAAATTATGGTTATTGGTGGACCAATACTTTTTATGAAATTGATTGCAATTTCAGAAACTACAACACAAGCCACGTATCATAGATCTAGAAGTAGTAGATAACAGCCACACAACTTTAAGCACAAATATGTTTAAATTTTCCATTTTCTTTCTTCTTTTCCTTCTGTGATGATATCAACTTTGAATTTGCAATTTCGTATAAATTATTCAGATTGCTTAATATAATTAGAAAAAAAGCACATATTAAAACAATGATAAGTAATTTAGTATACTAACTTAACTCCCTTCATTGCTTAATTTTAAAAAAATATAATTTTAGTTTTATTTCTTTTTTTAATCTGTCTTTTTC
>Ga0123341_1005115_pt1 | contig 11640 bp, 7 predicted proteins | sample Turbeapinknodule_FD_89959 | JGI IMG/M metagenome (GOLD analysis project Ga0123341, IMG submission 89959) | Root nodule microbial communities of legume samples collected from Mexico - Turtle bean Mexico pink nodule | ecosystem: Host-associated > Plants > Roots > Nodule | place: Mexico: Nepantla... | reverse complement strand
GTCTTTTTTAAACCAATACGTAAATTAACCTATAAAACAGTAACATATAATTTTTCATGAAAAAAAATAAAACTTGTTAAAACTTGTTTTCAATCATAATTATTAAAATTTCCTATTGCTTTTTAAGTTTTTTTTTTTTAAATTAGGAAACAACTCACTATAACATTAAGGATGAATTTAAAAAAAATAGAAAAAAATATGAATATTTAGTCACTTTGATGTTTTGTTAGTTATTTGATGTATTATCATGTAAACATCATAAACTCTAAATTAAAAATTCTTAAAAAGAAGAGATTGAATTTTGTAAGAAAAAGAAGAGATTGAATTTTGAAAGAAAAAGAAGGGAAAGTGTACAATTTGATTGATTTGAGATTTTACCGGACACTTTTACCACTACCACAACATTTTGCAATTGAAATTAAGTTTACCGTGGAAATAATAAAATAATGAAACACGGTTTCCATAGGAGGCAATTTCGCGGTCCTAACCCAATACACAGTTGGAGTAGAATTTCAACGACAAGACAACGCTCTCTCACAAAACCAAAAAAACTCTTGCTCTGTTTTCTTCTGCCTTTGCTATGAGTTCAGATACGATTAGAGAACGAGGTGCATCAACCGGGGTACGTTTTCCCCTCTTTTTCCTCTCAGTTAAAACCCTAAGTTGACCATAGAAGTATACTTATACTTCATATACTCTGTAATGCTTCTGGAACTTTCTGCACTTCTTTCCGTCTTTTCAGATTTGATTTTCTTAGTATCGATTGAATCCTAACGTATGAATGTGTGATATAGCAATTCTTGAATAAGCAACTTTTAATTCGAATTTTTAACTGTAAAAAGAGAATGCGAAGTGAAAATGGGATCCGTTGTTTCAAACTCGATCGTCAATGTAATTGTGGATCACTAGCCTGGAGATGAGACAGGGTTTTGTTGTGTAGTTTGGGAGTTCACAAGGCATTGTGGCAATCACGTGCATCATTTAAGATATTTTGCAGCATCAGAAATCGAGAAAGAAATGCAAGTTGTTGTGTGGAGAGTGTGGTGAATGTTTGCTATGTTGGTAGAAGCTTAGAAAATGAAAATGAAAATGAAACTGTTCCTGAACATAAGCCGCTATAAGTAGATGCTTTTTGTTCAAGACTTGTGTTCTTTTGCACCTCTTTTGTCTTTTATTATCTAATGGAAAATGAGCAAATTACACGAGTTGCATGCTAGTGCAGAAGAAGAGGAAATAGGAAAGAGAAGCATTGAACATCTATGTAATTTATTTTGTTCACTGCTTTCAATTTTAACCTAAAGTTTGTTCTATTGAACTTAAAGACCTTGTGTATGTGTATGACATGTTTTTTTTCTGTTAACAGGTAGAACGGAAATTTCAATATAGACAACTTTTGTTTTTGGCATACCAAAGTTTAGGATTTTTGTTTGGTGACTTGAGCTTATCCCCTCTTTATGTCTATCAAAGTATATTTTCCGAAAGACTGAAACATGTCCAGAATGAGGATGCAATATTTGGCGCTTTTTCTTTGATCTTTTGGACTCTTTCAAGTATTTCTTTGTTGAAGTATGCACTTATTATGTTAAGTGCAGATGATAATGGCGAAGGTAAGGGCTATTGTTTTTTATTTTTCTGTCAACCTAGGTTCTTTTTAACTCATTACTTTAATTATTGTGGTAATACTAATACATTCAACTTTAACAGGTGGAGTTGTTGCTTTGTATTCACAACTTTGCAGAAGTGCAAAATTTTGTTTGCTTCCTAATCATCAAGCTTCCGATGAGGAGCTTTCTACATATTACAAACCTGGCTCCTCAAATGGAAGTATACCATCCTCACCTTTGAAAAGATTCATTGAGAGACACAAGAATACAAAGATGGCTTTGCTTATTTTTGTTTTACTAGGTGCTTGCATGGCAATTTGCGTTGGTGCACTCATGCCTGCCATTTCTGGTAAGGACACGATTTTTACTCTCTCACAAATATGTTATTGTGTCTGGTGGGAAACCTTAGCTGATTGATGTTTTATTGTTGTATTAGCTCTATTTGTACCTCTGCTGATAAGAATTCTTTTTGTAGTTCTTTCCTCCGTTGAAGGCCTGAAAATCGAAGCAAAGATTACAAATAAAAGTAAGTGTAAAAGATGCTAATCTCAATTGACATGCTTGTTATATGATACTGGTCCTATATTCCTTCCTTAAAAAATTTGATGCAAATTTTCTATCTAAGCTTATGTATTTATCATTTCACAGGTATGGTGTCTTGTATTTCTTGTGTTCTACTGATTGGACTCTTTGTCATGCAACATCGTGGCTCCTACAAGGTTGCATTCGTGTTTCCTCCTGTAATCATCCTATGGCTACTGACTATTTTCATGATTGGCATTTTCAATATCATCAAGTGGAACCCAAGAGTATATCAGGCTCTTTCTCCATATTATGTATACAAGTTCTTTAGGCTTACAGGAAAAGATGGTTGGACTAACCTTGGAGGAGTATTTCTATGCGTTACAGGTCTGCATCTTTTAAAACTAAAGTCTGCTTAAGCCTTATTCTTGCCAAATTCATTATGTTTTTCTTGTCATCTACAGGAACTGAAGCTATGTTTGCAGACCTTGGTTACTACAGACAAACACCTATAAGGGTATGTGTGGCCAATAAGTATTATGTTGGCTTTTGACTTCATGGTTAAATTGCAATGTTTTGTTCATAACGGGCCCTTCAAAGGGATACTGAGAATGATTAGTGTTACTTTACTAAATGTTTTTTGTAAGGGTGGTTATGATTTCCATTGGTCAGTAATAGTGTGTGTACTAAGTTGTGAACTACTTTTTAGACTTTAACTTGATATACCTGCCTAGTCTATGAGACAGTTGATGAAATTTTCTAAGAAAGAACTAAATATCAAATAGAAAGCTGCTACAAAGAAGGAAAAATACAACCTAATTTGTATTGCACGTATGTATTAGTATCATGAAAGACAAACCTTTGTTTAAAATGATGGACATGCATAACAAGTGAAGGAGTACAGGTTTTATTGAACTGTAGGTTAATGACATCTGAAAAGTGATTCTTGATTTGTTAAGGAGAGGTATGGCTAAAGTGGAATATGTGAAATCAAAATTTGAGTTTATTTATCTGTTGTGCAATGTAATTCACGTAATTTACCTTCATCTGTGGTCCTTGACATAATAAATTGAGGCCTTAATAGTGATTCATCATTTAAAACAGAATGGCAACTTTTCCATAGATTTTGTTTTGAAAATGATTGTTGTAACTGTTATTGTATCCTTGTTACTGTGCAGGTTGCATTTCATTGTATCATTTACCCATGTCTAGTTCTTCAATACATGGGGCAGGCGGCGTTTCTTTCCAAGAATTTATCTGCAGTGCCTATAAGCTTTTATGCTTCTATTCCAGGTCAGTTAATGTAAATACTAAGAATAAAGTATCCCTGATAGGCCATTTCATGTAATTCTAGAAGAACGTGGATTTGAGGTTATTTGTCTCAGACAATGGAAAAATATGCAGTGAATAGTGTAAACCTTCTAAGTGTGACTCGACCACTTACATTGTACAAAAATTTCTGAACTTTCTAAGCAGCAGTACATTGAGCTAGCGATAAGTTGGGATTCTTTGAATAATCGAATATATTTTAATTTCTATCTTTTAAGTATTATCTTTTTATTCCTTGTGTCATTAGTTGTCCATTATGAACTGATACCAGCACTGATAATTTTACCTGGATATTGGCCAATTTATATGGAATAGTCAAGAGATCACTCTTATGAAGTAGATTTAGGCCTAAATCAACTCTACAAAATCGGTTTGTAGTGTAAAATTTGCACCCACTTATATGCTATAATTTGACTATATCTGGTTGGACATCTCGAGTGTGAGAGTAGATATTTTTGAGTTATTCAATAGCGGGTGACATGATAAGTCTAATAAACCTTACTATTATAGGCTGTGATACCATCTTAGAAAATAGATGTGTAACTTTATCTTACAAAACTAGCTAATAAGGTGAAATTTATACTTATATATTACAATGTAGTCATATCTCAAGTCGATGTGAGATCTTTGACAACAACTTTACTCTTGGAGAATTCTATATTTTCACAGCTTGTTTTTAATGAAGCCTAAGTTTTTCGTATGTTACTTGAGAAAATAAAGAAAAAGACAACATATTTTGAGGGCTAGAAAAGGTCTCCCTTAAGTGGTCATATTTATATGCAACAACCCAGTGATAAAATGATGAGAAAAGAAAGTGTTAAAAACAAGTAATTCTAGGTACAAATAGGTATTACCCATAGCATGATCAACTCGCTCTAATACCAACGTGAGAAGATAAAGAAAAAGAGAACAATATATTTTGAGCTTGAAAAGGTCTGCCTTACGTGGTCATATTTATATACAACAGATTTGTGATACAATGATGAGAAAAAAAAGAGTAACAAACAAGTAATCCTAGGTACACATGGGTAATCTAAACCTATTCTGATAATGTTCTAGAAACTTAAGTTGGTTCCGTTTAGATATTATATTTCTATTAATTGTACTATGATTTTCTGAGTTGAAAAAAAGTAATATCTATCATGTCTTGCTTCAAGTTATATATTGCTGTAGTGATCTATAGATTAACTGTTTGTGACACTATCTTTTTCTTAGTGAAACTCAACCTCTAACTAGAATGTTATTGATCTTGGGAAAAAGGTGCCAGAATCTCCACCAGTCTATGTCACTTATTATTTAGGACGTAATTCTTCGTGAAACTGGATAAAACTAGGGAAATTTCCTATATTTTGAACAAAAAAGGTTGAACTTGTACTGTACTATTTTTCATGTATGACAGTCGTTGGTGGACAAATTAGTAGATCTGGTACCTGCCCCTTTTTTTCAATGTATAAAAGTCACTGTTAATTGGTTTAGCTTAACTCTAATTGATAATTTTTGAGCTAAACCTAGCTAATGGGTTAGTTGTTATTGTTTCTTCATTTTGGTTCTGTACTCTATTAACATTTTTCCCCATAAAAGGAACCACTCAGACTATCCCTGTATCTGATTTTTGTAACTTTTCATTGTGTTGTGCTGTGTATTATACGTGTTCAGAGGAATAACTTCATGGTCTACTTTTAGCATTTGCCATCATATATGGAAGGAGCTTACATTAGTGGTAAATAAAGCAAATAGTTGAGTTGGTAAAATGTCCTGCCATTCGATTTTTATGAGACTGCTGTACATGTTTTCAAGTCTCTGTCATGTATTTCAGATTTTTTCTTTTCATTTTTGTAGATGTTCTCTTCTGGCCAGTATTTGTGTTGTCTGCTTTGGCTGTAATAGTTGCAAGTCAGGCTGTCATTGCTTCAACATTCTCTGTAGTCCAACAATGCCATGCATTTGAATGTTTCCCTCGGGTTAAGGCAATACATTCCAGAAGGTGGATCCCTGGTCAGACATATATACCGGAGATAAACTGGATTCTTATGATAATCAGCTTGGCTGTGACAGTTGGTTTAGGAGACAAGAACCGTATAGGATATGCTTATGGTAAGTGGGTGAATTGGAGAATTGTATTGTTAGTTAAATCACAATATTAGACAATGGAACAAACGATTCCCTATTACACAGATTTAATAGTGTGTTCTAACTTTCTGTCCTGAGTTGTCAACATGAAAGTTACTATTCAACATTCTCACACAACTGCCACTAACCCTCAATTCCCATCATAGGTTGTCTAAAAGTAATGTTATTTATAATATCTATTATCTAATTAAAATAGTTTGAGTTCCATAATATTTCTCTTGTCCAATATGCTATTTATTCAATATTATTTGATGTTAGTTGAAGGTTTTAGATTTTAAAATCAGTGTGTATCATTACGTTTCCACTGATGTGTAATCTGAGTAATTGAAAATGCAACTCTTGAGAAAATTTGGGACCCATATGCTAAAATAATGTGGGGAAATTTAAGGGGTATCATGGAAGAAAACAAAGAAGCATTACCAACTATATGATAAAAAAAACTTGAATAGAAAACCATGGACTTTGATTAGCAATAAACACATGTTGAAACACTAGGAGTGGAGGAAGACTGGCTTTTATTTGAGGTTTTCCATTGAAGATGTTCTTGAGCGCCATCTCAAGATCTTAATTTTAGATTTTTCGAACTTGGACCAATTTGTTGTCTTTTCTTCTAATCAGTGAACACGGTAGCAATTTTCCTCTGTATAACACATTGTCTTGCAATATAAACATTGGGGACAATCACCTCTACTTCCTCTTCCTCCTCGATTTCTATAACCTCTTCCTCTGGAAGATACCATTGCTGAGGATTCAACCATATCAGTTGAATTTTCCCTTTCTACAAAAGTAGGAATATGAAGAAGTCTTGTAATTAAGTTGTCCAAAGAATGAACTTCTTGACTAGTCAATATTTGACCATGAATGTTATTAAAATCTTTATTTCTCGTCGAGTTTAATTCCTTCCAATGAGTCTACATATAAGAACATTTTCCGTTCTTCCACTGCAACTTGTGCTTGAGCTAGATGAGCATTCATATCATGGTTGGCCTGTTTGAGAGAAATTTATTTCTCAGCTGAGTAGTACAGACGTATATCATTAGCAAAAATACTGTGTCTTTTTCCAAAAAGAACGTTTGAAAGGTTCTGAGAGAGTCCCTAAAATATGTGGTCCCACAAATTGCCTCAGTCAAACAACTGAAAGTCAAGCTTCTTCCACTAAACATTACTCTCTGTTGATCATCCACTACCCGCTTTTGCTAAATGCTCATGGGATTGTTGACCAAGAAACCAAAATTCCAGAGACAGCCCATGATAAGTAATTTTTACCATTTAATTTATTTGTGGTGCGGTGGTGTCCCAGAAATAGAGAAAATAGGACCTGAAACAGACCCAAGAGAACTAGGAGTGACCAGAACAGGTTCGGTGGGAGAAAAAAACATGTACAAGTCAACCAACCATACAAAATACAGTTGAAGATGAAGATGATCTCTGAAACAGATCAAAGAAGCTCCGGTGAGACCTGTGGAAGAGACCCGATGATGTTCCGACGGTGGCAGACCAGTGTGTGAGATGCATGCGTGTGACAGGACATGGGTCGAAGTTTGGACATGAACCACTTGGGCAGTGGTTGATGGGGCACCAACCCCAAAGTCGCCAGAAGAATTGGGTTCCAGCATTGCTGGTGATGGTGGTTTCCAGCAATACAATAGCTGTTTCCGACAGTAGGCGCAATGATGGAAGGAAGGACAATAGAGCGGGATTGTTCTCTGATACTAAGTTTGAAGCTTTTAGATTTGAAAATCAGTGTTTCACTACACTCCACTGATGTGTGTCTTTATATATAAATCTGGGTAATTGAAAATACAACTCTGAGAAATCAGAGATAACGGCTACTGCTCAGGCATACTCGGTACAGCAAAAACCAGCTTTATAAAAGGCTATGCAACATTTAATGACACTGTAAAAAGCTTTACATTCTCATTATACAATGTCATCTATTTAAAAAATAGAGGTGAAACCTTTACCGAGTGAAAATTAGCATAATTTTGATCTGTTGTCAACGTAAGAACTATGTAATTTGCATTCAATAATTTAATATGATATTATTAAAAGAGTGTGCTAAAGTAATAGCTTCCCAATAGGTTAGACTTTGTTGATGATATGGCAACACAATATTGGATCCTAGGGTTAAAAGTTATGCTAGCCGTGAATAAACATTTTTACATTACTTAGTTATAGATGGTTTAATAATCGTGAATGAAAATACATTGATGTCATGGGTCATTTTGTCTCTCACTGCTGTTTTTCAACTCATGATGCTTAACAACCTCATTTTTGTTTACAGGGATTGCATATCTAATTTTGGTGTTTGTGACCACATGTTTGACATCACTAGTAATCAACCTTGTATGGCATCGAAGTCCTATAATTGCTCTGGCATTTGGTTTGTTATTTGGTTCAATAGAGATTATTTTCCTGTCATCCTATTGCACGAAAATCCTCAGAGGTGGCTGGATTCCACTTGTGCTTTCGGCAGTCTTCATGGTTGTTATGTACGTTTGGCATTATGGTTCTAGGAAAAAGTATTTATTTGACATGCATAACAAAGTTTCAATGAGGTCCATCCTTGGATTAGGTCCTAGTCTTGGGATTGTTAGAGTTCCTGGAATGGGCCTTATCTACACTGAATTGGCTACTGGAGTCCCTGCCAGTTTTACTCATTTCTTGACAAATCTTCCAGCATTCTACCAAGTGGTTGTTTTTGTTTGTGTTAAGACTGTGCCAGTGCCTTGTGTGCCGCATGAAGAACGTTACCTCATTGGCCGAATTGGTCCCAAATCTTACCGATTGTATCGTTGTATTGTTCGAAATGGCTATAAGGATGTGTATAGTCACGAAAATGATTTTGAAAATGACCTGGTGATGAGCATAGCAGAATTCATTCAATTGGAAGCAGAAGGTTCCTCTGGAAATGCAGAGGGTTCAGTGGATGGACGGATGGCAGTGGTTAGGACATCAGGGAAGTTTGGGACACGATTGCTAATGTCCGAATCTTCTGGTTTTGAGGAAGGCAACAACATTAATCTTCCTGGAGCTTTGACTGTCACTAGCAGTAAATCCCCGACATTGAAGAGACTGCAGGCCATGTATGAGCAGGAGTTGCCTGAACTCAACACTGGACGACGAATTCGATTTGAGTTGCAAAATGTAATATATAAAGACCCACGTGTCAAGGAAGAACTCATGGAACTTGTAGAAGCCAAGCGCACTGGAGCAGCGTATGTAATAGGTCATTCTCATGTAAAGGCGAAGTGGAACTCATCATTTATAAAGAAGTTTGCTATCAACCTCTACTCTTTTCTCCGGAAAAATTGTCGGTCCCCTGCAGTAGGTCTAAACATTCCTCAGATTTCTCTGATTAAGGTAGGAATGAATTACCATGTGTAGCGTGGGTGGGTGACAATGTTTTGATTGGGGATGTAATTTATGCGAGCAAGAATATATACTACTTTGGCAGATTCCACTTGAATGGATTTCACTCAAGAATTTCCTCTAGGAATGTTTGAAGAAATAGCGGCATCAAATTGCCAACATCTTTTGATTTTGTGATGGGCCTGGTGAGGTATCTAAAGTAGTGAATTGGTTGCCAAAGGAGTTTTGTGCAGGGTCCTATACCTGTTTATTTTGTTAGCCAAATTGGCCTTGTCTTGTGAGTTTCTCTCTAGTTTTGTTGAATATAAATTTGCATGTAACATCTACTGCTGCCGCCTTTTTGTACTTGTACAAAAATTTGTTCTGATTTTCAATCTTCCTAGGGAAAACAGGGAAATGAATTGTATTTAGAACGGAACCATACCTGAACTGAAAACGTGTCACGTCGAGTTTGATTTTGGTTCTTTGATTTATTTATTAATTTTGGCTACTGAGCTCATCTCTCTGGTTAGTTTTGCTCTGCTGTTTTTACTTTGACTGGCCAAATATATCTTATTTCCTCTAGATATTTTGCAAAAATATATATTGCATTTACCTATTTTCTTTATGTACTTCTATACTGCTTTAGTTTTCTTTTGTCGTGGGTAACTAAATTCTTATCTTGGATTGTTTTGTTGTCCCGTTTAATCAATTAATTGAAGAGTAACTCATCCTTGCACCCCATAATTTCAACTTCCAACTCGTAGATTTTAAGTTTCCAAATTTACCTTGTCATGTAAGATGTTCATTTTCAATTCTAGATTGTGTTATCTGGAGACAATTTGAATTGTTCAATCTTGAAATGTGAAAACATGAATATTTTTTATGTCGTAATGTATATTATTTGATTACAAAAAATACAAATGTACTGTGGGACTACTGCGGAGGTGGCGCTGGAAGTTGGAAGAGAGGTTGCTGCGGCTCTGAAGAGGAAGCGACCTATTCAATGAAGAAGAAGAAAATGTTAAAATTATCATTTTACTTCATCTATGATGGTGGCGAAAGAAGACATGGAGGTGCAGGAACAGAATTGCAAGGTCATTAACTCATGTGATAATAATACTGATGATAGAAATGTAGAAACAAAACATGACTCTTAACTAGTTTCTCACTAACAGGATTATGTGTTTTTATGCTCATAATTTCATGATTGCTAATATATGCCTTTTTTATTGAGTTAATAATATCATGTCCTAATTAGGATCTTAAAAATCATATGTTCTTCACATGCATGTTTAAAAAAAAAGAGAAGATTAATACAAAGATATATAGGAGATTAAATAAAAAAAACTATATTTAAAAAGACCTATATTCCGATAACTCAAACTAGTTTCTGAAAAAGACTTTAGTACAAGATAATAAAATATCATCTAAAATCTTGCTTAAACTCTACTCTTAAATTATGAAGAATGTGAACACTTTTTTTTTTCTTCTAAAAATGTAAGAAACGTGAAAATTTAAAATTTTAAACTTAATTAAACAAGGGTTTCATCTTCCTTTAAACACCAAAATACAATATAACAATTTAAAAAAACATGTACCACCAATATTCAATCAATCTGAATCCATAAAGAAGAACAAATTTTACCCACTCTTAATTCAAGGAGTAACATGCCACCATAATTTCATAAGAAAGAAAAACACTTTTATATATACCTATCATGTTAGTTACACTTGATTCACGTTAGTGTCGAAGCAATGAATTCTAGCTTATACGTACTTCTTCATAGTTGACGTGAAAATTTAGGAAAAAACTCAAATCAGTGATGTATATTCAGTGTAATTAATTTAATTTAATTCCATCTAAATAATCCAAAGCATTTTTTTTATTTTTTTCAATCAAATAAGAAAAAAATAACTCTTTTTTTTCACTTTTTTTACCAAACAATTTAAAAAAATATTTTTTCCATACTTTCAGTCGTAAATAAAAAAATATATAGTTAATTATACTTATTTTCTCTTTATCTAATCATGGGCCAACAACTGGTGGACCAAAACAAAATGGGCAATGAAGTGAGCATAATATCTTGAAGATTGACCCACAAAAGGCCCACTGAGAAATTGGGGAAGATTTTTTGGCAGGAGGGGAACTCTTGTGTGTGCATAATTTAGAGGCGAAGGAAAGAAACCTAGTATAAAATCTGAATGATTGCCATAAACAGCAGCGACATGGTGGAGGTTCCTTTAAAGGAACCATTATTGGGAAAGAACATGTTCTGTTCTTCCAACCAGACAATTGAAGAGAGGAGTGAAGAAGAGTCCATTGTTGGGGCGGTAACATTATTACAGGCATAAGAATATGTTATATGTCGATGCTCTTCTCACCACAGTTTTTATATTCCATACTTAGTGCACTATGCCTCAAGCATCAACAAACTACATTCCTCTACATCTCCAATATGCCTCATGCACCCATCGCAAACTACATACACTCTCTTTTATTCCTTTTTATTCTTAAACTTATTTTAACTAACAACCTTTTATATAAAAATAAATAAATGTATATATAAATGAGATTTGACAAATCTGAAACAAATCAGTTGAAATGACATTATTAGATCAATACTTGTATCCAATGTTTTGAACTTAAAATTTATTTTGTTCTTAAATTTTTTTTAATATGAAACTATACATCTAATATAGG
>Ga0123341_1005113_pt1 | contig 11641 bp, 10 predicted proteins | sample Turbeapinknodule_FD_89959 | JGI IMG/M metagenome (GOLD analysis project Ga0123341, IMG submission 89959) | Root nodule microbial communities of legume samples collected from Mexico - Turtle bean Mexico pink nodule | ecosystem: Host-associated > Plants > Roots > Nodule | place: Mexico: Nepantla... | reverse complement strand
TAGCCTAGAGGTGCTGAAATGCAAAGCTAATTAAATTCAAAATTCCCCCCAAATACATGAAAGTGGCGCCAAGCATGAGGAAGGTGTGACTTCCTCTCTCACTTTGGCACCTCCCTATTACTCTTACACCTCTCTACTAAACGCACCCCCCCTAAGACTCCTAAACTAAAGATCTAAAGATGCTTTGACAAAAGAGGTTTCTTATGTTTCCCTCTAAGCACCTTCAAACAAAGAAATTACAAAAAGAGAAAATAAACGTCCATTAGCTCCTAAAGCTTAGAACATGCTCCTTGTAAGCCTTTGAGGTGGGCTTTGAACTCCATGAGCGTCCTCTTCTTTCTCTTGATGATTGGCCTCAATGTCCACTTGAGCTTGATCTCCATCACATGCAGTGGTAGCATAAAACTGTAATGGACATTAGACTAAACAAGAGGTCAGTCGTGATCTCTTGGGAGGATTTAAAGTTATGCATGCGCACTAGATTTGTTCCTCCACACTGTAGGAAAGAGCTCTTGTTGAAGCTCCAATGACTTCAACAAGGAACACAAAGTGTGGATGAATATTTTAAAGAATTTGAAACAACCATAACTAAAGTTGACATGCATGAAAGTGAGGAGTCCAAAATGGCTAGGTTTGTAAGTCACTTGAGAATGGAAATTCAAGATGTGGTAGAATTATATGAGTACTCATCTTAGGCAAAATTGGTTCACCTTGCCATCAAGGTTGAATCACAACTTTCAAAGACAACCTTTTCCAAAAATACTCATAATGATGGCTACTACCAATCATCATGGAAAAATAAAAACAACTTCTCTTCTAAGACTTTCCCCTCCAATTTTGTAAAGGAATCCACTTATAACTCCAGGGATTCTAAACCCTCCACTTCAACACCTAAGTCACCTCCCAAAACCTCAAGTAAAAAGTGTTTTAAACTGATGTGATTTGATTTTAGGATTGCTCATTGGATTAGTGACACTTTACCTAGATTTAGATATTTGAACAAATATAGGTGAGAAGCCTAAGGAAAATTCCCATTGAACATTAACTTAACAAATGTTAAGTAGATGTGAAGGTTCATTTCCAAAACGCCAAAGGAAAAATACAGTTCAATAGTGAGAATGAATGACAATTAGGTGCGAAATTTAAGCAAACACAAGGTGAGCAACACATATGAACCGAATTGAAAATAAGGCACAAAAACAAGAACAAGACATATTTTGGAATTGAAAATAGGAATAGAAATGGAATGGAAAAGAGATGAGTGAAAGGAAACTTAGGAGTGGTGGAATTGTGAATGAGCACGACTCTTGGATGCTGAATTGAATCCAACATAAGTGTACAACACTCACAAGATAAGACTAAGGTTTAGAGAGACAATGCTCACAAAACTCTAACACAATTTTTGTATAGTAACTTTACGCTTCATCCAACATGAGAATACATGAGGTAGGCCTCCCTATTTATAGATTTTGGAGCCTTGGAAAACAAGCTTAAAGGGTAGAATGGGAAAGCATAAAGTGGTGCGGTTTTAGGGTGTTGACTATAGTCAAAACCATACCATCACACACATTCTAGAAACTAGGTTTCCCTTCTACGCTAATGGACTTCTTATGGGCCCATTCTTAGGTCTTTACCTCCTTCTTATGCAATTTAAACCTACTCTTGTTTATTCTTTACTATTTGGACTCCTCATGTGAGCCCAACTTATTTACAACAATTTTCTACATATTTAAGAAGACTAGTAGGAAGAACTTCAAGTGCTCTGGACCTTGTCCATTCCTCATACTGATGAGGTCTTCCTTTGATTGTTGAGATGAACCTTCATAATTAGCATCCTTGGTCATCTTCTTGTGGACTTGGTTTTGAGGTCTTTGTAGTTTTGTATCATGCTCCCCAGGTGCGAAAGAATTCGTCCACGAATTTAGTAGCCTTGCACAAAACATAGTAAGTTTGTTCAAATTAGTTGGATATGGTAGGGGTGAATCAAACTTATAGTTATTAATGTTAGAGAGATGATATGTGGGAATTCTAGCTACATGATATGTTTGAAAAGAATATTTGGGGATGAAATGTTTTGTGAAAAAGCCTCTTAGAAGGTGAGAACCTTTAGGAGGGTTTGGAATAGCATCCCTAAACTTCTTAATAAAAAATATCAAGTATTTAGAACTTTAGGTAATGAAAAAAGATAAAGAAGGAAAACACCTTGGAGGGGAAGGGATGAGACCCATGGTATCTTGGCCTTCTTTTTCTCTTTCATTTTCACTTTTCGTTTGTGTTTTATGTTGGTCTTGTTTTACCTCTTGTAGCTTTATGGTTCGTTTATTTGGACGATTGGCAGCTATTTGCCCAAAACTTAAACATTTAAAACATTTGGTTTTTGAAGTTTTGGTGGGTGACTTAGGGGTAGAAGGATTTTGTGGAAAAACTTTTTGGGTAGAAGTGGTTTCATTTGAAAAATTGGAAGGAGAAGCTTTTGTAAAAGGATTGTGTGTCCTTCCAAGAAGAGTTGTAGAATCCGTCATTATGAGTATGTTTGAAAGGTGTTTTTTTTCAAAAGTTATGATTCCACCTTGATGGCTAGATGAACCATTTTCTTTAAAGAAGAGTACTCGTGTAATTCTACAAAATCTTTAATTTCTCTTCTCAAACCACTTACAAACTTAGCTATCTTGTATTCTTCATTATCATGCATTTTAATTCTAGCCAAGGTTGTTTCTAAATTTTTAAAGTATTCATCTACCGTCCTATGTCCTTGATGAATTTGTTGGAACTTCAACAAGTGGTCCTTCCTATAAGGAGGAGGAACAAACCTCACGTGGATGCATGCTTTTAAATCATACCAAGAGACCACGGTTGGCCTCTTGCTTACCCCAATGTCCATTACAAGTTTGTGCCACCATTCGTTGGCATAGTATAAGAAAACTAAGGAAGCTAACCTAACCTTTTGGTCCTCGGTGACCTTATACACATTAAAAAGATGTTCAACCTTAGCTTCCCAATCTAAATACAAAGAAGGGTCATTAGACCCACTAAAACTAGGCAACTTTACAAAATTAAAAGAATGTTCTTGTTGTGGTTGGTGGTGATGTTGCCTTTTGAAAAAATTGTGCAATCTCCATTCGTCCTCTTCTTGTTGATTTTTCCTTGCTTGAGCTTGTTCTAGTCTTTGGAATCTTTTCGCAAATTGGCAAAGTTTTTCTTCTTTGTGGACAAGTTGCTTTTGGACCTCCACAAGTTCTCCCAAAAGGTGAGCTTTGTGAAAGGATTGTGGGTTTGAAGATGCATCACTTGCAAAAGGAGCCATAACAACAAGCAAACAAGAAAACACAAGTAACAAACAATTAAAGAAAAGATGTTAGAAATAAGAGAAAGTTTGTGGCAAAATGAAATAAAGCACTCAACCACACAAAGAAAAAGTTTCTTCCCTTAACACAAATCTTACTTGTGGTATGAACAACTCTCAAGTGAAAAAGGACAAAGCCTCCACACTTGGTCAAAGATATCACCACAAAACTTGAAGAAAGAAGAAAAGACAATCAAGAAAAGCTTAAAACAAGAAAAGGCTAAATCAAATTGGAAAGAAGAAATATGACAAAACTTTGAAAAGATGACAAACAAGAAAAGCACATAAGAAGACTCTAAGAAACTCACTTAAACCTTTAACTATGAAACTTTTGTGATTAGAAAAATACTAAAGCAAAAGGATACAAAATTCCACAAAGTTGAAAACAATTTGTCAATCAAGTTGAATCCATAGTTGTGAAAATAATTTTCTATACCAAGTGAGAAGCAAGATGACTTTGGAAACAATTCTTTGCTGTTTTTGTTGAAATGTTAAATGTCAATACCTTGTTGTTTTGGAAATTCTTCCCTGTTTTTGAATTGTAATAAACGTCAAAGGCTTATTGTTTTGGTGGTCTTTGAATAAAAACGGTACTTTTTTTGTTTTCCTTTGACAATACCTTGTTGTTTTTTTTTATACTAAAGTGACTTATAAAAAAGAATGGACATAGGTTGCATCATGCACATTTTCAATAACTTTCAATTTTCACAAAAAATTGTTGTGGATTCAATATAATTGAACACTTGAAATCATATATTTGGAACTTAACATCAACTTTTACTAAAACAAGTTTTTAATTAATGTTCAACTTCACAATCAAAAGCAAGTAAGTAGAATCAAAGTAAGGACACCTAGAACACTAAGAACATATGACACAATCACAAGAGGTAAGAAAAAAAATTGGACAACAAATTAAACATACAAAAGTGAAAAGTGTTATGAATATAGAAAGGCTTAAAAAAATTCTGCAAGAAAATAATGACAAGAAAGTAAAGGTACATGAATTTGAAAACAAGAAAGTAAAGGTACTTGAAAATTTAAAGACAAGAATTAAAGATGCTAGAATGTAAATTTCTTGAATGTAAAGTGCCAAATAAACTCAAAAAGATAAACACAACCATAGCTCTTGATACCACATGATGTGAGTTGAGTTTAGGATTGTTCATTGGATTAATGAGTCTTTACTTAGATTTAAATTTCTGAACAAATATAGGTGAGAAGCCTAAGGAAAATTCCCACTGGACATTAACTTAAAAAGTGTTAAGTAGATGTGAAAGTTCATTTCCATAAGGCCAAAGGAAAAATATAATTCAATGGTGAGAATGAATGACAATTAGGTGCGGAATTTAAGCAAAAACAAGGTGAGCAACACATATGAACCAATTGAAAATAAGGCACAAAAACAAGAACAAGACATATTTTGGAATTGAAAATAGGAATGGAAGTGGAATGGAAAAGAGATGAGTGAAAGGAAACTTAGGAGTGGTGGAATTGTGAATGAACACGCCACTTGGATGGTGAATTGAATCCAAGATAAGTGTAAATGCCGCCACTTGAGAGCTCACAACACTCACAAGATAAGACTAAGGTTTAGAGAGACAATGCTCACAAAACTCTAACACAATTTGTGTATAGTAACTATACTCTTCATTCAACATGAGAATACATGAGGTAGGCCTCCCTATTTATAGATTTAGGAGCCTTGGAAAGCAAGCTTAAAGGGTAGAATGGGCAAGCATAAAGTGGTGCGATTTTAGGGTGTTGACTATGGTCAAAACCGCACCATCACACACATTCTAGAAACCAGGTTTCCTTTCTACCCTAATGGACTTCTTATGGGCCCATTCGTATGCCTTCACCTCCTTCTTATGCTATTTAAACCTACTCTTGTTTATTCTTTACTATTTGGACTCCTCATGTGAGACCAACTTATCTACAACATTTTTCTACATATTTAAGAAGACTAGTAGGAAGAACTTCAAGTGCTCTGGACCTTCATACTGATGAGGTCTTCCTTTGCTTGTTGAGATGAACCTTCATAGTGGGCATCCTTGGTCATCTTCTTGTGGACTTGGTTTTGGGGTCTTTGTGGGTTTGTATCATAAATGTTTAGGTTTTGGACACATAGCAGCCAATTGTCCAACAAAACGAACCATGATAGTTAAAGGGGGGCAAGTAGTAAGTGAACATAGTGATCAATCTTCTAGGTCTAACTCCCTTTCCCCTTCAAAAAACCCTAGTGATAATGAATGTGAGATACCTTGTGAAAAAGTGACTTATTGGTAATAAGGCGAATGCTTGGGACCATTCCAAAACCTTTGGATGACACCCAAAGAGAAAATATTTTCCACATTCGCTACCTAATCACCAACAAGTTATGTTCCATGATAATAAATGGGGATAGTTGTGCTAATGTGGTAAGTACAAGAGAAGTGAAGAAGCTTGTTTGATCCACTATCTCTCATACAAAGGCGTATAAACTACAATGGCTTAGTGCCATAAGAGAAATCATGATTAATAAACAAGTCCTCATAACTTTTGCTATAGGAAAGTATAAAAATGAGGTTTTATGTGATGTTAGGCCAATGGAAGCAACACATTCTTTTGGGAAGGCCATGGCAATATGATAGACAAGTTCTACATGATGGCCTAACCAAAAAAATGACTTTTACCTTCCAAGGGCACAAGGTTATCTTAAAACCTCTCTCTCTCTCTCAAAGAGGTTCATGAGGACCAATTAAAAATGTAAACAAAAAGATAAAATGAAAAAGAGAAAGAAAGAAAAGATAAACCGAGTCACAACATATCATCTTCCACCACTAAATCAATTATGTTGAATCGATCCATGCTACAAATTGCACCTCCAAGGTGTCCTTCTTCCTTATCCTTTTCATTGCCAAAGGTTTCTACCTACACACCATATTTGTTAAAGAATGTTAGGAATGATTTTCAAACACCTCCTAAAGGTTTCCCCTTTCTAAGAGGATTTTCTTCCAAAAGATTTGTCATTCCCAAACAATCTTTCCAACCATGGTCTGTATATAGCAACCCATCTTTTAAACTCCCCAAGCTTAAGGCACATAAGTGTAGTTCATATTCCACTCCTTGCACTATCTTATATGTGAGCCCACTGACTATGTTATCTGCATGAGTTCAAAAATAGAGGTTGAATTCTCTCAATCCTGGGAGGCATGATACAAGCCAAGCCAACAAGAAGATGACCAACAAGAAGATGAATTCTCTCACTTGCGAGTTCCAAATAGTAGAATAATCTAGAGTAGGTCCATATAGCATAAATAGGAGGTGTAGTTATCGAATTGGGCCTATGAGAAGTTCTTTAGGGAAGGAAGCTAAACCTACCTTCTAGAATGTGAGTGATGGTTCGGCATTGACCAAGGTCAATACCCTAACCACACCATATGTGCCATTTTCCCATCATACCCTCCTTCTTATTCTCCAAGGCTCCTCCATTTATAAATAGGAGGCCTCCCCTTTGTATTTGACAAGTTCAAATTAATAGAAGAAGAGTTACTCTGCACAAATATTGTGTGAGCTTGAGTGAGTGTTATTTCCTCTCCCTTGGTCTTATCTTGATGAGAATGAAGCTCTCAAGTGGCGGCCTTCCACTCATCTTGATGGTTACCACCCATCAAGTGGCGTGAACATCACTCTCATTTTCCATAAGTTTCCTTCTTCCATTCTCCTTTATTTTTGCCTTCCATTTTATTTTTATTGTCTCTGTTTTCCTTCATTGTATTGCTCTCAGTTTTTGTCTTTATCAATTGAGTTTTGCATCCATTTTCACCATATCTTGTCTTTTGATCTTTGCCTTTGTGAAATGAACATTCACATCTACTTAACCATTTTGTTAAGTTAATGTCCAGTGGGGATTTTCCTAAGGTTTTCACTCTTAAATTCCTAAAATCCTAAAAATGTCAATCTAAGTAAAGTGTCACACCAAAAATGAACAATCCTAAAATCAACTCACATCAATGGGTTTCAAAACATTCGTAAAATATCATAGGTTTCAAAACCTCCATAAAGTATCATAGGTTTCAAAACCTCCGTAAAATGTTTTAGAACCTTCGTAAAAAATACGATAGGTTTCAAAACTATGAAAATTTGGTTTTTTTATTCATTTATCATTTAGGCATTCATGTGTTTTTTAAACCACAATTATTTACATCTATTGTATTTATTTATCTATGTTTGTTAAAGTAATAAAACAAATAAATGGATATAATATTCATCAATTGATAAGATATATCAAAATATTTATAAAAATATACCTAAATATATCAAGTAAACACATTAAAATTCAAATTAAACACAAAATATGAGTTAAAAAATTACGAGGAACATATTGCTCACAAAGCAAAAAATAAGTCAAAAATCATCTCCATATCATACTAAATTCTTCAACTACCTCATATGCTCCTCTTGATGTCCAGAATTTGTTGGCACACTTCCTTGATCAGAAACCTACAATATAAACATGTATCATAATTATAAATGTAAATCTAAAAAGTAAAACAAGTTATTTAAATTTTTTAAACATTACTGATGAAGGATTGAACAGAGTCAACTCAGGAGGCAATTGACCTTGATAATTTTGAAAGAAAAAATTAAAAATAAGGAGAGAAGTGTTCTTGAAACAGATTTATCATATCCTCAGCCTCCTTCAAAAAAAGAGAAGGAAAGAAAATTCTTTGTCAAATTGCTACCTAAAAATTATTTTGCAGGAAATCTGAAGCAAGATTCAACATTTGAAAGATTTCGAAAGAATAGGAGCTACATTGAAGAAAGAAATATAGAGCTGGAGGATAGATACAATGCCCTTATTCGAAAAAACTTTCCTAAAAAATTCAAGGACTCAGGAAGTTTTAATCTTCCAGTGTCTATAGGTGCTTTATCTGTGGACAATGCCTTGCTGGATTTGGGGGCAAGTATAAATCTAATTCCTTAGGCAATGTTAAGGAAGATAGGGGATTTGGAGGCTCAACCCACCAAGATGCAGTTACAAGTGGCAGACAAATCCATCAAATATCCATATGGTGTGGTTGAAGATGTTCTGGTGAAGGTGGATAAGTTCATGTTCCCTGTGAATTTTGTTGTCATGGACATAAAAAAAGATGAAGAGGTTCCCTTGGAACTTGGCTGACCCTTTATGAAGACTGCTAGAATTATAGTTGATGTTGACAAAGGTTGCTTAATTTTTTTTTTGTTACATCATAAAACAACATGAAGATGATTGAGGCATTTGTTTGTATTAATTAGGAACCCAGGGCCAAATAGCCAACATTTATCTTATTAGAATTCCAATGTTTTATATATCCCCTTTGGGCCAAGAAATTTTTTGTTAATATTGCACCTTAACCTTTAATGATATATTTCCCTACCCTTTAACATGTTTAAGGAAGGAGAACATAGACCAATACAAATAGAAAAGAGAATGGTTAGTTCTTAGTTGCTTTTCCTATTACTGAAAAAAAAAATAAAGAGAAACAAAAGAAGAAAAAGAAAGAAGAAAAAAAATTCATCATGAAAATCATGAAAAGTCATAAAGAAAATGAGGAAAAAGGTGACATCGAAAGAAAGTGGTAATTAGATAACATATATGTTCTCTATAATTGAATTGTAGGTATGTTCTTCTCCTTTAAGATGTGCATTTTGTTATCTAAGAAAAACCAATTTTTTTTGGAAGCCTAGCCTCATTACAACTTTGGAAAAGACTTCAAGATTCATGTTTCTAATATGTTTGTAATTTGAAGATGAAATGAATAACAACAGTGATTTGTTATGATTAAGTGAAAATAGAGAGAAACACTTACCCGTGAGCATATGAGAAGATATTCCTTGATGAATTGTCATTTATTTGTTTTGATTTGATCCTGGAAGTTGATTGTGTCTATATTTTCCTATATTTGAATTTGGAAGCATCATAAGTTTTTAATTTGATCTGTTGTGTAGTGAATTAAGTTGTTTGATATTTAAATTCAAATATATTCATTTACTTTGCTTGAGGTCAAGCAAGATTCTAGTTGGGGAGAGTGATAAGTGTCAAATTTCAATAATATTTCATATTAAAATATAGGCATTTATGAGGATTTATTGCTAATTTACATATAAAATATTCCCTAATTTATGAATTTATACATTTATACATTTTTTATGAGCTTTATTTGAATAAGAGCATTTTATTCCAAATTTGGTGTTAATTGCAGAGTTTTAGGGAGGATTGAAGGTTTGGAGTAAAGGAGAATAATTTGAGCTTAAAAGAGAAACCTGAAAGGTCCCAGAATGGAAAACGATGCAAAGAAAGATTGGGCCTTTTTTACGTTTTATCTCTTAACCCATTAGCGCGACACATGAAGCAACCTAACCCTAGAAAACTAGGATAAATAGGGGGCTACAGGCTCAACCCTAGTGTGCGAGAATGAGAGGAAAACACCATAAAGTGAATTGTAACCCAATTGGGAGAATGAAAGGTGCAAGAAGTATGCGTGGCTAATTCTACCCTTTGGGATTGGGAGTAATCTTCTCAAACTCTTATGTATTGAGGTGATATCTTAAATTTTAATATTCAGTTCTTGATTGATTATTGGTATTGTCATTTTACTTTTAAATTTCCGTGACAAATTGAGAATCTTAAATCTGACCGAGAGGTATTTTTAGGGTTCAGACCTAAACAACAATACTTAGCATATTTGAGTGCTATAGATATACTCGAAATGTTAATTGTCATTAACGTCTGAGTGTGATTCTAAGTTGTTTTTATAAGTATGCGAGAGATCAATATTTAGGAAACATTCTTAAGGATTTTATATGCAAGAAATCGATATAAATGAATTTTCTACGGGCATCAATTTCAATAAAAGAACTTAATATTAACATGTTAATCAAATTACATGAGAGTGAGAGAGATGAAACCTAATCCCTATTTTTGCAATTGAAGCAACTAAATCTTTGTTTGTTTACTTATTGATCAATGCCAACATAACCAACTCAAAACTCTTTTTATTGTTCTGTTGTTATATTTAGCGAATATTGTACTCGATAATTCATTGTTCCTTTTGGGATTGATATTCTTCCTTAGGGACAATTATTACTTCTGACAAATGTGGTACACTTGCCGTAAAAAGTCACCAACCCCCTTTTTATTATTATTGTTATTGCTAACTTTTATTGCTTTACAGGTATATTCTAAATACTGATTTACTGATTTTTACTATTGGATTCGTTGGGAGACAACTTGGGGTCATCTGACCACAATTATACTATCATTTCTCTAGTGTTAGAGAAGTCTACGCTAGAATTATATTAATTTGACAACCAAACGACAATTATCACTCAACATCGTACTATTTTTAAAATTTTTGTTCTGCTCTCTCATCCTTACTTTGTGCTCTCCTCTCTCATCCTTACTTTATGCTCTCCTCTCTCATCCTCACTCTGTGCTGCTCTCTGTATTCCATTTATCTTCGAAACTCTCTCTGAAGCTACGATCCTTGCGTCATTTTTTTGTAAGCTTGCCAAAGGACTAGTTGATCTTCTGCTACAAGTTTTACCCAAATAGTGATACTTTATCTTCTTTTTCTCCAAATTTGTTGCTTTGTCTTTGTTGGAGGACCTTAATCGTATTTTGAAAGTATTTTAAAGTCAATAACTGTACTTATTTTACATTTTTGAAGATGCAAAACTTTATTAGGATATTTTAATTTCATATATAAGCCTAATCTATAAATATTTTTTCTCAAGTTTGGAAATTGTGCAAATGTCGCATACTAAAGATCTTACTTCTAATAACTACATTAAACATCGGTTTGATTGGAGTGTAATTTTTGAATTTTTAAATGGCAATGGCGATGGTATTTGCACTATATATAAGGTGTTGTATTCATTCATTTAGTTTTTATTCTTCTAATTCTCTATGGAGTTGGTTACTGAAGCATGATCAGATCATCTTTGAACGGCAACTCGAACGGGGAGGAATCGCTTCGTAGCACTCTCTGCCCTGTCTACGCGGCTGCGTCTTCTGCAGAATCACCCTCAGGACCTTCTCTTGCTGTTCCAAACGTGACCTGCAAAACACACAGACGGCGCCTCTAGCGGCCGTTTGCACCCCAACGATCAAGTTAGTCCACAGAACCACCAAAGACTAGAAAACTAGTAATGTGTGTGTGAAAAACTCTTGCACTCTGTTTTTCGTCTCTTCTCCCTCACTCTCACCCTCATTCTCTCTTTTATCTCTCTTTCCCTGCTTCTGGGCATAACAGGATTCTGTTATGCTTTTCTGGC
>Ga0123341_1005109_pt1 | contig 11645 bp, 8 predicted proteins | sample Turbeapinknodule_FD_89959 | JGI IMG/M metagenome (GOLD analysis project Ga0123341, IMG submission 89959) | Root nodule microbial communities of legume samples collected from Mexico - Turtle bean Mexico pink nodule | ecosystem: Host-associated > Plants > Roots > Nodule | place: Mexico: Nepantla... | reverse complement strand
TTTTTTAGTTATGTTTTTTTTTTTGCATTTTTTTTCCTGTTGTAATTATTAATATTTGTTGTAGTTGTATTTTAGTTCTTTTGATAATTCTTTATTTTTTGTAATGAAGCAGAAATGAGGAGAGCAAAATTTTATCAACAAATATAAATAAGAGAAATGTTAGTGATAAAAAAAATTCTGATAAAAACCTTTGAATACGATAATTAGAAATCATATCAACATAGGTGATTTTCAATATCAAAATTAAAGCACTAATTCAGAAATTAATCTAAATTCAAAATCATATTATATATATATCCACTATTTGAGGTCAATATTTTTTTGTTTATTCTGTTTTATTCTTTAAGATTTGAAAAAATTTAAATATAGTATCCAGTTCATTTTATTGTTTTATGCATGAAATGATGAAATAAAGAGAGTATAATATGCATGATCGAAGCTTACATAGTGTTGAGCACAAGTAACAAATTTTTAAAGAAAGATATTTTATGGATAGAAAGAAGAGGTATCTAATAAATAACAGACTAGGTGAAACTGTTACATGCAGCACACAAAAGTAGGGAGAAAAGGGAGAAAACTCAACAACGTCCCTATGCATAAAAATAGACACAGGAAGTTTGATGGGAAGAAGCTCCGCTAAATCAGTTGTTTCCAACAAGATAGCATGAGTCAGTTCCACATATCCTCTGCAAGGATTTCGACAGTGAGCTTACTATGCGGATAAACAAACAACCAACATCAAGCGTCTATAAACACAACCATTGCAGGTTACCTTCTCCACATTCAAATCCCTCAAGCAATGGAATTCTCAAAAGATTTTCTCTCTCTTTCTCTACCAGGTTACACTTCAAAAAAGAAAAGGAAGAGCTCTCTCTCGAAGGAAGCTCCCCAGAAAAAGAACAGGGCAAAGAAGGTTCCAGTTACTCACAACAGTGGTGGTGAGGTGGATGCAAATGCTCCTATGACAACTTTGTTACTCTCAACAAGTCCCGTGTTAGCACCATATAACTATGGTGGTGGTCCTGTGAATGAAAAGGCTCCTGTTTCTGCATCCTCATCATGTCCTCGCCGTGCACCTGTGAATGAGGAAACCATTGTTCCACCTTTTCCATGGGCCACGGATAAGCGAGCCAGGATCCACAGCTTCACATACCTCCAGCAAAAAAAGATTACCAGGATCAGCGGGAACGTTCAGTGCAAGAACTGCTTGAGAGAGTTCGAGATTGAACTTGATGTGGTGAAGAAATTGAATAAGTTGTTGAGATTCGTTGAGAAGAAAGGAGAGAGCATGAATGATAGGGCACCAGAGGAATGGATGGAGCCAGTGTTTCCAAAATGTGAGCATTGTGGAGTAGAAGCTCTGGCACCCATCCTTGCTGGTGTCAAGAAGAAGGCCATCAATTGGTTGTTCTTGTTTCTCTCTCAAACGCTGGGTTGTTGCACCATTAAACACCTAAAGTATTTCTGCAAGCACACCAAAAACCATCGAACTGCTTCCAAGAATCACCTTGTTTATTGCACCTTCCTAGGACTCCACAAACAGTTTCTTCATGACTAGTTCGATTCTTCTTCGTACACGCTCTGGGTACGAGAAATTATCGTATGGTCCGGGACCATACTTGATCTCTTCTTCACAACAAGCAGTCATGCTTTTTAATCTAAAAAAAATAAATTACCTGCTATGTAAGTATAAACTGTGACTGGGATCCTTTGATCTCGGACCATAAAATAATTTTTCCTTCAGTACCTAGTCTTTACTTTCTTATCTCAGTTGTTGCATTGGACTTGTTTCTGATTCTATGAATCTATGTCTCTGAATAAAGTGATTTTGAAATTTAGATTTCTGTTTTCTATTTTAAGGTAGATTCAAGTGCTACTGTGTTTACTTTTGCTTTGAGTAGCATTATGATATTGTTATCGTTTCATTACTTGGTCAATTCTAACTCTTTTCGCGATTGATAATGACCAAGTTCTTTTCTAACCTTTGTATCTGTTTATTCATGAGGTAAAAATTTACAAACGGGTGATTTTTTGTTTGATATTATTAAAATGGTTTAAAATTATATGGGGCGCTTACATGACATAACTTAAAATCGTGTTTTATAAATATGACAATAATTTTTATGTTAATTACGACTCACAACACACAACTTTTGATTATCTAAACTTAATTGTCTTTTCTTTTAAACTAAAATCTTCAAGTCATGCAGGCGACATGACTTTGGTAGGCTGTATCAAAGCTTTTCCTCTCTCTGTTTTAAGAAGCTGGGAGCAATTTCTTGTTTTTCCAACATTTGCACATAATAATAATACACAGAAAACAACAGTACTATATTTGTGAAATGTTCTGTCACAAGGTTATGGATACCAACACATTTCAACTGTAATCAGAATCAAACTTAGAATCAGACTTAGAATCAGAATCAGAATCAGAATCAGAATCAGAATCAGAATTAGAATTAGAATCAGAGTCAGAATCAGCTTCACAGCAGCGACTGAACTTTAAGTGGGTAGGAAAAGAATCCATGGAGACGCCAATGAAAAGAGAATTTGTGTCAGGACTAAAAGATAAACCAGATACATGCCCAAAAATATCGATCTCCTGCTTCGTCTCAAACTCATCAATCACATGATAGACATGCACATAATCAAGGTCTTCACCCATTGCCATAAACTCCCCATCAGATGTGAAGCATATTGAAGTAATTGCTCTCACATTGCCCTCAAGAACATGAACAGACGTTGACAAATTCCGAGCATCCCAAATGCGACATGTTCTGTCTTGGTTTCCAGTGGCAAAATTGTACTCATTATTAGGATACCATGCAGATGAGCATGTGTAACCAAAGTGTCCACTCACAGAATCAATGATCTACATGTTAAGACAAACCACGTTTAAATTAGAATCCGCTAACTATCACTCAAATATTTACCATTTCTAATTCGATTTATAAGTAAAACAAAACTTAGAAATACAAGCTTAGCTACATGTCAAATTATGAATCAAGAGAACATTTTCTTACAAGACGCAACACAAACTTGAAACAGAAACATCAATAAAATACACTAAACAACCAACCATTCCACTTTTAGCATCCACTAATTTCCCTTGCGGGTCGTCTCCCACAGCTACAAACATTTTTCCATCCGGGCTCCATGAAACATGCTGCGTGCACAGATTTTGATTACCATCATGCCAAAATGCCAATCAAAGTTAACATTATACACATTTTAATGACAAAGTTGAGATTTTACTTACATTCACTGGCCAGGGGAATCGAAAATCACTACAAAACTGAAAAGTCTCAGCATCGAAGTCTTTCACACTACAGTTTTGGCCTGAAGTCATGAAATGAACAGCTCCACTGCCAAATCAATTAATTGTTAGACCACACGAGGTTTGTGATTCACCTCATCAACAAAAAATAAGTGAAGGTAGTGACCTCCGATGGTTATAAATGTCAATAGCATTGATCTTTCCCTGTGGCTCACAACTCGGAGGGACACAGAAACTAACCCCTGGACGATCTAAGAGCTGCAAGACATACGTAATTTAGCAAATTAATTAAGGATATCTTCACTTATATCCATTTGTTTAATCACTAATTTGCAATTAACCATATTAACAAGAAATCTCTCCTCCATCTAAAATGAATTGCTTTTTTACCTTGCAAATTAGTTGTCCTTCAGTGCCTCCAACAATCAGCAGTTTATCACGTATAGTCATTGCACTAATCTGTGTCATATAAAATCCTCCCATGTGGTTTCCAGGATGTAGCTATTATCAAATGGTGACACAAATATAAATTTTCATATTCTTCATTCTGTGATGCTTTCAATTATAAAACAGTGCCAAAACTAGTATTACCTCTGATGGGGCTACATGCCCTTCCAAATCCAAGATTGTTGTGTTCTGAGAAGTTAATGCAGGGCAGTGGCCAATTTGGTACCTTGTGCCAAGATACACATCATCCTTTGACGTCGACCAAACCATACCAGCATTGTACTGCGAATGACAACTTATTGTGAATGTTGCACATTAATTAAGTGTTACAAATCAACCTTTGAAACTCTAAAAGAAAAGAGTTACCGTGTCCTCGTAATATTGTTCTGTGCTCATTGAACAACAATCGTATTTAGCAAAACTATAATATTTCGCTCCCGTTTTTGTTTCTTTGCAGTCCTGCACATCAGAGGTTAATTATTTGAATAGAAAAAGTAAAGAGTCAAAAGAAAGATTAATTTGCACACAAAGTGTTTTTTAAATTAAAGCAAAAGACACTACCTCCTTCAGGGGTACTTTTTCAGTACTCAGAAGATGTCGTAATCTGTATTTTCTAAATCGCTCACGACTACAGTCAGTTAAGTCCCAAGATATACCTTGAATGTCTTTTCTCTCCCACTCCCTTGCATGTTCTTCAGCAGAGGTCTCACAGCTACTCTATTTTTCCAACGAGAGACAAAAGAAAGAGTGTAAACAAAAGTAGGGCAACATTATATTGTGTTAAATTGCCATAATAACCAAAAAAAATTCAAATTCTGATTATGGGTACATTCTCCAGTAAATACCAGTATCATTCGTCGAACAGCTTCATTGTTCACTTGAATCGGCATTTTATGCTGTGTTCTTGAAAACGCGTTGTTAAAGAAAAACAGAAAGAAAGGATCACAAATTAAGAACTAGAAAGAACGAACGCGAATCAGAAGAGAGCTGCAAAGACTAAGTGAATTTTCAACTTGTGGATGTAGTCGTTGGAAATCAAACTCTTGCATCAGAGTCATGGATGGCCCTGAAAAAGTACTACATTACAAGATCAAAGACCAAGAACTAAAGAAGCATCAAGAATCAATATATGAGTGATGACAAGATTAGGAATTTAGAAGAGGAAATCGAGAAGAATGTAAAGTTTCTTAAGAAAGTACAGGAGAATAATGAAACTTTTAAAAGTGTAAGCATCAGTAGAAAGGTCTGAATGCAATTTTATTTTAATAAATTTTTTTATAAGATTTGAGTTTTAAATTTTTTTTTTCTGAAAAGAATAGTGAGCCATCGTTATCTAATTTCTGTTTTCTACTAACCAAATGTAACTTTTGTATAGCTTTTTAAATTCCTTCAACGAGATGTTAACATGTTGGGTATATAACATTTTGGCACATTTCTAACACATGCTTTTGTCCGATGCGTTCTTAAACTTTCAAAGCAAGCAAAGAATAAAGAAATTGTTGAAGGAATTACAATCAAAATTTCCCCTATTTTTAAACTTATCCAAATTTCTCTCACGAAAATTTTAATCACGAATTAGGTTGCCTGCATTTATACTCAAACATATTACGTTTCTTAACACGAGTTAGATTTCTCGCAATTCTAACATACTAAGGAACCAATTAACATTCCCTTGCTAGGACCTAAAAGAAAAGACTAGTTCATTCAACTCTATAATTACATCCAAAGTTATATCCATAATATTGCATAAACTTTTTTGGCTTTTTTAACATATGGAAACTAAACTTTATGCACATAATTTTTTCTAACACTGTCTAATCTTTTATATTTTAAATTAAAACCAACCATTAGAGTCATTCTAATAGTAAAGAGATACATAGATTGTACAAGTTTTACATCTGGTTCTAACCTAATAAGACTGTGGATTCTGACAATGAAGGACAAGAAAATTCCAATAATCAAATTCATGCAATAAAAAATTCTTGGCTTCTAACATCTTTATTGACATCGTACATCAACAAAAAAGTTTAATTTAAATCAAATATTTTTTGTCAACTAATTTTTAATTTATTTTCAAAATTTCAACACCAAATCCAATTTTAAATTTAAACTTTTTAATTTAAAAATTACCTATGCATTTATTTCATAGAGCTACATGTGTAATTTACTTTTATAATTTCTTCGAACCATGTATATAATTTTTCTTCAAAAGATCACATAAAATATTTTAAAGTGTGTCAATGACCTAGTGTGTCATTGGTGATGTGGCGAATATTTCACCAATAACGTGATCAGATAATGTACGGATGATATGACCCAAATCAATTTCTATAAAATATTATGCATGACGTAATTAGTCTAACCAAAAATACAAAATTTTACTTTGATATCGAGATTAACTTTGAAACATACGTTTATCTAAGCTCAGATAAACAATGATCCTATAAATATGCAGTGCAACTAAGATAAAGTTACACATCATTAAACATTATTTATTATTTTCACTTAAAATCTTGATCTTTCACTAATATCTTACCTTCATCATCAATGACTAAATTCCGTGCAATATAGGTCTAGAAGCATTCAAAAGGACGGAGAATACTTCTCAGCCCGAATCAGGATAAAGTATAATAAATATCTATTAAAATTTCTTTGATAATTTAAAGATTGTACATCATATATAAATGTTTTCATACACGGATAAATAAATCTTTAGCTTACAAGAAAACTTAGACATTTCTCCTTTATAATATATACTTTAAAAAGTTAGATATTTGCAGCTGTGTGTAGTATACTGGAATTTGGATTCATTGTCTCCAACAAATGACAAGACACCCTATCTATCCTTTCTGGATTTGATTTTTTTTAAGCATCAATTGCCATCAATTCAACTCAGATTACACGAAGATGCGACTTTTCTGGATTATAATATAGATTATAATGGGTGGAAAGTTTGAGAATACTGGAAAAGTCACACCCCAAAATCCAAATGACCTTTTATTGATATCAGTCAGAAGGAAATCAAAATCTGTGTGATTTGAAGATGAGAATATTCAGTTGGAGGCTTCATGGTGAAAAATATTCATCACCCTTTTTCCTTTTTTCTAATTTCTCTATGTTGATCTGCTCCTGTTCATTGTATCAGGAAGTGAACATGCATGCCAATTGGGAAGCCATCATCATGGAACTACATAATTTCACGATTTTGCATTCCACCAAACCAAACCACTTCCTTCCTCTGTAGTGGGTACTGTACGTGTAATGCTTTAATTAAGTTATTGCTATATATCAACTGTCTTTTCAATCTACACCTTTCTATTAACAATGGGCCATGAATAGAAAGGGAAAGAGAGAGAAAATTTTCATAAATATAAACTTTACACAAAACCTTATCTTTAGCTCGCAAAAATTTCAAACCCATCTCTTCGTCCTTCTAAGTTCCACCTTCTCTCCAGAACCTAACTTTTTGCCATACTCCTAAGGTCCTAACAAGTTCGCAACTTTTTAATTATAAAACCTAAATTCAAATAATACCTCTCCTTTTCTCTGTGTATCCATTTCTTGAATTATTGATCCATTCCCTGTGTACGTGCCTGAAGGGTGCAGTACTGCGCTAAATTATTATCCACTGTTCACCATGCTTATTTTCTTAATTTCCTTCCTTTTTAAAAAAATAAATAAATAACTAGACATTCAATTCATGTTTGAATTTTTAAAAATTATAAAATTGCAACTTCTAAATTTCAAAAGTTAACTCGAAATAATGTGGAAAGTAGAACCTATTACTGTCGTGATTAATGTTTTAAAATGTAAAGCGCGTCTGGTGTAGCCGCAACGTCATATCATAGTAAAGTGATCAAAATAGTTAAATATGAGTAATGATGTGATTTTAAATTTACAGCATATGTTTATTACGATGAATAAATCATCCAACACCAGTGGCTCTTCAACCCAAGCAAAAGAGTATTTCCTCAAAAGAGTTTACCAAAGATAACCATTTCTGGACAACTGATTCTGAGCAACAGAATCTGACAAAAACTTTATATATTAGCCCGTTGAACCAGTATCAATTATTCACGGCCCTCACAATTACTCTTCTTATAACTATGTACTAAACTTTTGTAACAATTTTTTTCTTAAATGTGTTTTTTTATTTTTCGCATGGGTTAATTTTTATAAGTAACATTCCTCTTTTTTTATTTTTCTTTCTAACATTAAAATTTAGAATTTGATATTCTATATTATATATTATATATTGAAAAAAAAATAAAAATATATATATATATATATTTTCATGGAAATAGTTGTTGCTGTTTTTTTACTAGTACGAATAGAACAATGAAATAACAAACTATTCTAAACTAGGGGCATGAATAGGTTGTGTCCAACACACTTAGGCTAATAGAGTAGAATTCCAGTCAACCCAAATCAGGCTAAGTAGTCCACCTAACCAGTTATTCATTTAGTTTGCTTCTTTCATATTGCTGTTCAATTGACTTGTTAATATTCATTATAATTTAAAATAGTTTGAGGTATAAATCAAGCAAAAAAAATGAGGTTATTTAAGTAAAGTTTCAGGGCTTTCCTAGTATAAAGTATATAATAAAAGTATAAAATAAGTGTAAATCCTATATATGTGTTGGTCTGAAAGTGTCATGGGAAATAGTGGATTGAGTAATTAAGAAAGTAGCAGTAAAAGTAGGTTGCCGGTGCCTAGGATGTTTGTGTTAGCTTGGTTGTAGTATTGTGAGAAACGTGAGTGAGAATTAAAGTGCAGGAAAGGTATTGAAGGTGAGGAAGGGATGGGATTAGGAAGTACAAATTCATTGGTAGAGCATGAGAATCATGTGTATCTTTGGCACTGACACCAACATCTTGCATTATCCATCTTTAGCTATCAATAAGAAATTATTTATGTGGTAGCTATTTTCGTCCCAGGAAACACGCATCATCATTGAATGGCTCCATCTTTTTATGTAAGCTCTGTAGGGTGAAGAATGATGATAGTAAAAGCCATCGTACAGAAAAGCTAAACGGTACTATGCTCAAAAAATTATGTCACATCTTTTTCCACAACTCGTGCATTCATTGTTTTTAAGTTATGGGCCAATTATAACACTCTTTCACCGTACTATATGCAAACTTCTTCTCATGTCTTTAACCCAATCAATAAATCAAGGACCAAATTCCAAGCATTCATCCTCCACATCCCTAACTCCGCCTTACGTGTTAGGGAAGACTCACATTCTGTCGTGGCATCACAACAAATCAAGAGAATAAAAAAACCCTAATGCCAAACAAACTAAACAATTCAGAGACCAAGTGACATTGGATGAGTCTGAAACATCAAATGTATGCTCATCGAACAAATATCTAGTTACAAAGAATAGGCATATGAACTTAAGAAAAAAATTAAATTATGAAATCAGAACCCGAGGCCCTCTCCATAAGCTACAAGGGAAATACTGATTAAAAATGTAAACTCCAAAAGGTTTTATATGAACTCAAATGTAGCTGAGGAAATTTTCTGCATAGAAACTCCCTCATACCCAGCAGCACCAAAGGAGTTAGAGAGCATCACAAACAACGCCAAGGTGCAGTGAATACAGACCATATAATAAAACCAATTAAAAGTAATTACTAACTAGTATTATCAATTTCCCCAGCTCAACAAAAGTATAAACATGACCAAAATTCGTAACTAACCTATAATTAATTCAATCCTTCTCCTCCTTCCTCACCTGCGATGGCACAATAATGTCCTGAAGCAACCCATTGTCTCTCGACAAAGCCTCGTGTCCGAAACCTCGACGGTTCGCGTGGTCCTGACCAAACCCACCAAACGACGTCGTGTTCATGAAGTTACTACCGGAGTTAACAAAAAGTGGGTTGGAGTTATATACCAAAGCCGAAGCTTGTGGTTGGTGTTGGTGCTGATGTGGCAGCACGAAGTGTGAGGAACCGAAGGTGCCGGAATGTCCCAATCCACCAGGCTCGTTCACGAACCCGAAGCCAGCCCGAGACGAAGCAGGGCAAGGGTGCGTGTGCTGCCCCTCGTAGGTGGTAACCACGATGGAAGGGTCATCGGAGGAACGCTCCACTCGCTTCTTTACGCCGCAACCGGCGGTGGTGCAACGGTAGTAGCTCCTAAAAGGTGACGTGGCACGACGGTTGCGTGTCCCGCAAGAAAAAATTAATTTAGATGGAAAGATGAAAATTAGTGGGAAACTCTAGTGCTATTTTGTCAACTAGACCGTTCGCTAGGGACAAGCGAAAGAGAGCGATGGATGAATATATATAATAGAGAGAGAAAGAGAATATGAAGAATGAATATTGAAAAATGAAAAAAAATAAAAATGAAATGATAGTAATATGGTACCTGGGATAAGGGCTGTTTTTCACAGCTTTTTGGCCGTACTTGCGCCACTTATAACCATCGTCTAGGTGATCAACCTCGCTCTTTGTCATGAACGCAAATCTCGGTTCTCTTTGCTTCTTTTGGTTCTTCTTCTTCGGTTTCAACCTGTTGGATTTTGCATACAGAGTCAACAGCAATTACAAATCGGAAAAAAAATATAAATTAAATGAAAAACAGAGTCAAATGAGGACACTAACAACGATAAAAGCAGAAGCCCATTTTAAGTTCGCTGATCAGAAACTGTCTCATCACTTTCCCCAAACGGACTTTATCTCCCCCTTTCCTTTTTACTTTGCCATTAAGGCATTAAACAACAGATAAATAGAAACTCTCAATAATCAAAAAAAGGAAGAAAATGAATAATAACTACTATAATTTAATCAACTGTATACCCACGCGTCTTTGGCTATTTCCATCTATTTTTCACCGTCTGGTAATATTAAAATAATCCATTATATTTTTCACTGTTACTATTCTTCTTTCTGGTTTTCTTATTTGTTTATCTCATACACTCCAAACATTTCAACAAAACCTACACCCAGTTCTTCAAGTTTTACTTTTTTAAGTTGTTCTTCGATAAAAGTTGATTTTTTATACATTGCAGCTAAATAATATTAAAAAATCAGAATTCAACCGTACACTTGTCATTTTCCTTACCCAATACTTACTGTTTCTTAGTCTTGTCTTGATCCTGGTCATCTCTGCCTCCATTACCACCTTCTTCTTCCTCCTCTGCTTCACCTTCCTCGTGTTCAATCCCACCTTTACCACTCTGCTCCGCGGTGGTGGTGGTGGCGGTGGTGGTGGCCTCATTAGAAGACGACGAAATCGACGACAAGTTCGGCGACGCGGGAGTGTTCAGCACCTCGGAGAAGTCCGGCACTTTGGAGCCAACCCGAGACGGCGCAGCCGCGGGGAGCCAATCGAACAGCGGCGCGTTGTAGTCGTGGACGCCGAGCAGTTCCAAGAAGCCGAAGGGCGAGGCCTTGTGGTCGCAGGAAGAAGACAAGGACGGCGGCGGCATGACGTCGAAGATGGTCGGTGGTTGGAAAGGGAAAGTGAAGTTGTTGGGAATCTCGTCGGAGAATGCCATGGTGGTGGATGGTTCGCTGTTCGGGTGCGGTTCTTCCTCTCTTTTCTCCTCCGCCATTGATTTTCGTGGATTGCTTCAGCTATATATCAGCGTGGCACATATTCTTCCTTTTTTATATATATTTTTTGGAGATCTTGCTTTTGTGCTGCGAACTCAAAAGGAAGTGTGCCTCAAAATTCTACCACTTGTTATTATTACAAAAGATATAAAAAGAGACAGAAAGGAAGAGAGAGAGAGAGAAAGGGATAGTTTGGGGATTAGGAGAGTACTCTCTCCATAGATTCAAACTTGAGATTTCTTAACCAGTGTCATCATAACTAGTGTTAATTTTTTATTCAATTTTTAAATTTACTCCTTTTTTTAAATAATCAATAATACTAATTAGAGGCATTTAATTTTTCTGTAAATAG
>Ga0123341_1005107_pt1 | contig 11646 bp, 6 predicted proteins | sample Turbeapinknodule_FD_89959 | JGI IMG/M metagenome (GOLD analysis project Ga0123341, IMG submission 89959) | Root nodule microbial communities of legume samples collected from Mexico - Turtle bean Mexico pink nodule | ecosystem: Host-associated > Plants > Roots > Nodule | place: Mexico: Nepantla... | reverse complement strand
GTTTAAATAGTGATATTAATGATTATAATAAAGTAAATAGATAAAAAAAAAAACTAAAAAAAATTGAAAAGTGGTGGATCAGCCAAACTATATTATGACAAGCGAGTTACTAATTTTATTAACAATATTTTTTTAAAATTTAAGATTTAAAGATAGTTTTTTATGACTAAAATGTTTTCTTTCGTGAACAAATAAATATTAAAAAAAATGATTTGAATGAATTTATTATTATATATATTAAGATATATTCTAATAAGCTTTGAATCCATGAAAAAGAAGTTTTAAGTCTAATTAAAACTCATGTAAAATTTGCAACTCACTTGCATATTATAATTAGCTGAGATCTTTATATACTAATTTGATTACATCTTTAAGTTGATTTAAAAATATGGATAATGGTAGTGATTGATTTATAATAAAAATGAAGCATGTTAAGAAGAGAAAAGTAAAATATAATAAAGAAGGGTGCCCTACATTGCATGCCAGCAAAGAAAGAAACACACTAGGAGATGAGCTGTCACATGCCTTTGAATGCATTGAGGTACAATAAAAACGTGACAGTGACAAAAAATGTCCTGAATTATAAGTAATACAATTCCAACATTAAACCAACATATTAATTAAGGAGAGGTTAATGACATTGATTGAAGATATAGAAAACCTTCAAAAGGACTAAAATGAATAAAACTTTGTTGTATTGTCAGTTTGTTACAAAAGTTAATACAACAATACTCCCAAGAATGAGAATTCTTTGACGCACTTCTATGTAGCTGTAGCTTGCCCTAAATGGAAAATTACCAACATCATGCATTAAATATCTCCAACCTCAACCAATTTTTTACTTCCAACAGGAACACTGCTATTAATTACTTCTTTTATTTATTTTGTAATTATTCAATGCACCCTATTTTTAAAATTTTACTTAATTATATTTCTCATATGAATTTTTAAAAAATAAGATATAAAATAAAACGATTTTTTGTAATTAAAGTAAAATAAAAATATGCAACAAAGTTCTAAACGACACTGATTCCTTTTGCCAAATGAAAACAGCGTATCTGTTTGTTACTTAGAGTACAATTATTCTATGCTGACTTGCGTTACTGTTTGCAAGTAGTTGTTTGTTTCTGTTTTTTAAAATTATTGTAACATTGTAACTTTATAATTTTTTTTATTTGACTAGCATTTTGTTAAGGCATAAAAAACCATATATTTACTTATTGTAATTTTAATTCTGGAAAAAGTTTCAAAATTTAGTTTATTTCTTAATCATCATGCTATTAATGTAAACTATTTATCAATTTTATTAATAATTAATTGATTGAACTTATATATATATTAATCAACAATAAAATGATATATTCATATGGACCCTTAAGGATGATCAAACTCATATACAAATAAATCAACTACACTTTAACAATATAAAACTTTCCAAACATCTATTCTAAGTATAATCGTGACAACATCTTCTATCAATAAAGATAGACAAACGGGATTAAGACACCAATCAAAAATGAAAAACAAACAGAAAATAATTTAGAAGTAATCCAATATCAATATGAAAAAATCGATCTTATATTAAGATCAATAAGAAATTTTGCAACAATCACAATTGCAACATGAAGAGTTTTGAGTCATTTTTGTTCAATTTTTTTCCTATAAAAATCACAACAATTTAAAACCTCACACAAATATGTAAACGGAGAAATTAAAAGAGTTTCCACTGACTGTTTCACTGAATCACTGAATCATATCACGAAATATCTCTTATGCTATGTTTTTGAAACTTCGCTCCACGTCCCTTTCACCCCATTAATAATCGCTTCCACCACACCCTCTCTCTCATGCCCTACTTCCCTCACTCGTGAATCGGGTTTTTAAAAGTGAAAAATATTGTTAACAAAGTTAAGTTAATTTGATTCACCACAAGTGATTCAATGAATTAGAAAAACAAAAGTGAATAGAACATATATATATATATACAGATGCAGATGAGATTGTGAGTGTATAAACACTTTGTTTCATATGCATAAACCATTATACTATGAAAGATTGTTTTTCACTTTATAAATACCCATCTTTGGTCACTTTGCTTGCATTTTCTGATATCTGCTTGATCTGCTAAGTGGAAAAAAGGGAGAGAAAAAAAATATATATACACACATATATATATACCCACTATTCTGCTAATGTCTTGAACCTGCTCTCCTGTCCTGAATATAACTTCTCCATTTTGTTTCCTCACCAGGTTAGTGAGCAAAATACTCAAACATCATCTAAAATCCCTTCTCAATGGTTCACCACTTTTTGGGGTCAATCAAACACATTTTCCCTTGATACCAAGATTTGGTAACACAACTATAGCTAGATTGTGAACTATTACTACAAGCAAATGAAAGTTTGAAGCTAAATATGTGCATACGTATAGCTAAAGATTTAAAAGTTTGGCTGAGGCCTTTAGGGGTGCTTCCATTTGTTGTTCTTAACATTTTAGATTCTTCCTAACCACACAAAAGTAGCTGAACGATCAAAGTTTGCTTAGTATTTTCTGAAGTGTTTTTTTTTTCTGAGGACAATTAATAATGATGTTTTACTTGATTCAGCTTCCAGCCATGGCTTTTCCAAACCAATCCGTGTCATCAGTTTCTCCCGAGAGAAAGACGGGAAGGGGAAAGATTGAGATCAAGAGGATCGAGAACACCACCAGTCGACAAGTTACCTTCTGCAAGCGCAGAAATGGCTTGCTCAAGAAGGCATATGAGTTATCTGTCCTTTGTGATGCAGAGGTTGCTCTAATAGTCTTTTCAAACCGTGGCCGCCTCTATGAATATGCTAATAACAGGTTCTTCTTTTTCTTTCAATCTCTTCATTAATTGATACCCTGCCCTATTTCAACCTTTAGTTGTTCTTCCCAATTTTTCCCTTCAGTTTTTGCTGCTTTTTTTTGGGAATTTTTAAATTTGTAATTTTTCTCTTGCTTAAGAATCTTTTGAAGCATAGATATGCACCAACCAATTATTTTTGTGATGAAGAAGCTAGGGTAGAATTAATTTTTCATCTTTCTTTCTTCGTCTGTCTGATCTGTAACCAAGGTTCACTTGTCTTTGTTTATTTTGGCCTTTTTCCTTCTATGAGCTTTTGAGCTCATTCTCCTTCTCTATTTATTTTTTTCTGTTATGACAACTATATTCCTAGTTCTTGATTTGGTGGGCACACAGATCTGGTGTAATAGATTGATATAGAAGCATTGGTTGTTAGCTTGTTGCAAGAGGAAAGGATCTGGGGATGCTATGAAGGTCTGTGATATCATCCAATCCCTAAAACTACTCCCTCTTGAATTTTTTTGTTTCCTTTTTCTCCTTCTATCACTTCCACTGCCTCTTTCTCTCTCTTTTTCTTTACCCATCTAACAGCTAAAGCTGTCATGTTTCCATTAGCCTAAGTCCAAGCACCTTCACACTTCCTTAATAACAATCCAGTTAGTTAAACAAAAACAAAATATCACACTACAGTCTCAACAAATTAATTGTCATGAGTCAAAGACTTAAACTGAAATAAATAAACGAGTAAAAATAAATTAAAATGGTTATTGCTTAACCCATTACAGCAAAATCTTCTCTGAAACATCGGCATTTGACACCCACTTGCAAGATCCCAGTCTGGGTTAAAACTAACCCTAGAAATTAGGGTTTTACTAGTGACTGAAACATAGTTTATCATAACTAAGCATAGGGAGAAGGAAAAAGAAACTGTTTTCTAATCTCAGAGTGACAAAAACTTGAAAACATTCAAAGTTAATCGCACTGCATTTATTTGTCGCTGATTTGTTTTAGGAAATGAAGTTTGGGTAACTATGGTTAGGGCTTTTTAGGAATAAGGAGGGGCTAGACAAGGATTTGTTTGTCTTTGTAGAAAGAATCTTTGGACACGTCACACGGGATTTTTCAGTTCTTGACTTTTGGCAGAAGATTTTAACTAAGTCATACTTGGAAGTTGGAATTGGTATCTCTTTAACTCGTGCATCTGAACCCTAAAGTTGGATCTTCTACAACTGGGAAACTCTCTCCTCATCTTAGAGTAAAAATTCTTTTACATAGCTTCGAAACAGAAAAAGACAATTAAATAGAGTGAAGAAACAATGAGGGTCCAAACTGGGTCGTCATAATTTCACTGCTAGCTGTTGGAGCGTCTGCATTTGCTCAAGATCTTACACTTACATATTTGTGAAAGTTGTAGACTGAGAAAGAAAAAGAAAGAGAAGGGTTTTCTTGGCTAAATGAGAGAGAGAGTGCAAGTGAGGGCAGAGACAACGTACGACAATTTGAGATAGCCAATGAGAGAGTTCTGAGCGTTTTGGCTTCTTCCATGCAATGTGAAGCGTACAATTACTGCTCCTGCTTGTTGATAATTGCAGTAGCTGAAATGAACGGCTGTGATGGACACACACTTTCACACAGAAAAAACTGAGAACACAAAGTTCATATTTTATAACATAATATGCTGTACCATATGACTTCAAAAGCGTGCACCAAAAGTTAAATGGTTATACTAAAGTTTAGTTCAATCGGTAGAGTTAAATGGTTATAATAGAGTTGTGTTCTTTAACTATAATGTGAGTCAAATGAAAAAAGGAACGTACTTCACTGTTTTTTATCTACATCAAGGAATTATTATCCATGAATGGAATATTCTTAAGGCTAACACGGAAAATAATTAGAAGTTAGAATCGAGGTGTGCAATGAGGTGTGGCTGAGGGCATTATCCACTGTGAGATGGGTTTCCTTTTAGTGGCAGAGAAAAATTAGGCCTAGAAGTGGTTGAACCAATCATATTGTGGAAACCTGTGCCACCGTGGCAGCAGCACCCAATCATGGCTCGAGGATATTAAGGTATCAGTCCATTGAAAACTGTAAAGTTTCTTTTTCTACTCTAATTTTCTTCTTATCACAAGTTTTTATTTTGTTATTTTAAGATTTTATTTTTATCACATCCAATCAGACTTTGACATGGAGATTTGTGAGTAATAGATAGTGTGATTTTGCTTTTGTGAAAAGTTGCGTTCGGGGTTCAGTTGACTGAACCAGTTGGATGATTTGACATCATCCATGGCCAAGCCCTACGGTTAATCTCAAACTAATCCAACACACTTTTGTTTTTCCCCTTTCTGTTCTTTCATTTATGCACAAAGTAAGAAACCTGCTCTTTGACTTTTGGGTTGTACATTTATAATCTTGTAACAGGAAAGTTTGTGAATGTATATAAGATTTTTTTTCATAACGAGGTCATAATCTTGCAGATTATTAAATAAAAATAAAAAGTTCTTTGTTCATTAGATGTCATTTTCATATTGTTATGGTAAGCTATTATTGTTATTATAGTGTCAAAGCTTCAATTGAGAGATACAAGAAAGCAAGTTCAGATTCATCTAGTGGTGGATCTGCTTCTGAGGCTAATGCTCAGGTATTATTAATTCCTTCTCTAAACTTTTTCAAGAGAGCTAAAACTGAACCCATCAGCTTTATTTGAACCTAATTAAAGAATAGATACATCAAATATCTTGCAGAAAAGGAATTTTGAGTGAAATTGAAATGAGTAAACTAACTTTTGTAACCATTATTTCATAATTTCAGTTCTACCAGCAAGAAGCTGCCAAACTGCGAGTTCAAATTAGCAATCTGCAGAATCACAATAGGCAAGTTGAACTAGTCATTCCTGTATATTAAGATTACGACAAGAAAAGTTTCACTATTATAAAAAAAATGAAGATATCTCAAGTATTTTAATCAATATTTTTATTTATATTAGTGTTATTCAAATATGTTTTGCAATTGCAGGCAAATGATGGGTGAGGCTTTGAGCAATATGAATGCCAAGGATCTCAAAAACCTAGAGACTAAATTAGAAAAAGGAATCAGTAGAATTCGTTCCAAGAAGGTATTTCTTGTAACAAGAAGTTTCTTTCTGCATCCTTTTAAAGAATTAAATGTGATCTATATTTAGCTTATTAGTGTGTTGATCTAATTTTGTCTTCTTTTCTTTTTTGTGCTACTTTCCAAACACGTACATCAGAATGAGCTGCTATTTGCAGAAATTGAGTACATGCAGAAGAGGGTAAATGTTTTCCTTGTACTCATCTTCAAAATTTTAAGGTTATTTTTTTGCATAATTTGTCTTTTTCTGCATGTGGGACATAACTAGTTATGTCATTGGTTTTGAAAGGTGAATAATATATTAGTTTGTAATTGCGTTCTAATTTGGCTCCACATCAAAACTGAGTGTTATTATAATTTATAGGTTTAGCCCAGTGGTCTCAGATAGGTTTCACAAATATCTGTATTATTCGGTCTTTTCAAATGTTTTGCATTTGTTGTTCAGTTTCCTTTTAATTTGGTCAATTTTGGAGGTTTCCTAAACTAGTCCTTTGTGGAAAATAGGCTGTGAACTTTGAACATTCGAATTCATATAAGAATATTTTATATGACCATTTACATAAAATGTATTAATGATATATAATATGAACTAGATGTTCATATGTACTGCAGTATTATTGCTGATCAAAAAACAAATTACAGCAGTAATCTTTGGCCACTGTTAATTAATTTTGTCTATCATTTCTGTGAAACTGATTGTTTTTTAGGTTTTGGATTGCAGTTTGGAAAATTTGTATAATGAAAGTGTATAGTACTTATTCCTTCTATTTCTCCCTGTTCCTTAATTGTTCAAATTCATATATACATGCCTATAATGTTTTTTTGGGAGGGGAGGTGTATACAAAATTTCTTCTACAATGGCTTGCGAAGCATATAAGGTAACTAAAATCTACGTTACAGGAGACAGACTTGCACAATAACAACCAGCTTCTTAGAGCAAAGGTTTGTCAGTGTCACTCTATTACTAATTTTCACTCTCTTTTTTGTGTTTTTTTTAATAAAACTCACATATATAGTATGTATTAGTCTGAAGTCGTAGTATCTCAATTTAGATGGATACCTCAAGAGATTAACTTTATTCACCTCGAGGAGAAAAACAATATCAGTATGACAAAATAGACATGTAACTTTTTATGTTAAAAGTAGGTGATTTTTAAAACTCCAGCAATTATTACTATTCTAAGCCTGATTCACTATAGTAGAAAGTTTGTTTGTTTTTTTTTTTGAAGATTGGAAACACTAATGGTGTTAGAATGAACAGCATCAGTAAAGTTCATGGATCTTTAGGACTGTGAAATTATTGATTGTGTTTTGGTTTGAGAGTGTAGATGGCAGAAAGGGAAAGGGGTGAGCATAATGTTAATGTGTTGTCTGGAAGCACAAGCTACGAATCAATGCAATCTCAGTTTGATTCTCGTGGCTTCTTCCAAGTCTCTGGATTACAACCCAATAATAACCAATATGCTGGACAAGACCACATGTCCCTCCAATTTGTGTAAGCTTTCTCTCTTGCAATAGGCTTAACATCATTCATTATGTAACTTGTACATAAATTATCATTTGAGTTAATATTGTTCCTTTATCTTGTGCAGTTGAAGAGTTTAAGGTTGCGAAGGATAAATACTAAGATTTTCTATAGGAATGCTAATGCCTAGGAAATATGCAGAAACTGAATAGGTGGAATTCATTTAAGTATTCCCCTATCTACTATGTTGTGACTTTGTAGACTTTAATAAGCTACCGTGTAACCATGTCAAAGCTTCTATCACTGTTTAGTATGTATACTCATGCTCTGAATACAGAGATTGCACCATGTTCTTGATTTTCCATAACATACTCTTCTTCACATCTCACTTACTATGACTTCAACCTCTTTTACATGCAATTTCTTCTTCAGTATATATGCTTAATTTAAATACCTACACTACCACTACATGTGCTTCTTACTGTACAATTGCAATATCGTGACACAAATTCGCTGTTTCAACAACAATTAGTTTGAAACTTGAAAGGAATGCTGTGGAATCAACTTCCACAATATTATTTCCTGTTTGTGAAATTTTCAAGGCCAGATTATCAGTGGAATAACAGAATGCTTGAAGGCCAGATTATCACTGGAATAGTAGAATGCTTGAAGCACAACAAAAACATTTTTTTTATAAAAAAAAGTTGGAGATCCTACATCGATTAGAGATTAGGAAATTTCATAGTATATAAGTGTGTGCAAACCTTACCTTATAAGTCAGCTTTATGGGGTTGAGTTAGACTTAAAGTCCACTTCCTAATATGGTATCAGAGTCATTTCGAACATATCTTATCGGTGTTTGTTGGACTTATCATTCGTCAACGACTACCCATAATATGTTATTCCATGAGCTGTCACTGAGAGAGTGTGTTGGAGATCCTACATCAATTAGAGATTAAAAAATTTCATATTCATTTTATAAGCTGATTTTATGGACATTAAATCTAATACCATATCCTTTAATAAAAAATGAATTAATATAGAATATTTTTTATATTCCAAAAAGTTATGAATCCTACCTAACATAATTTATTATGCTTAAAGTTAGAGAAACAATTGAAAAATTGATATCTTTTATCATAAGTGATTATGTAGCGTAATCATATTTTATGCGGTTATCCTAATCAATAATGATTTAGTGTACAAATGTGGTATATTTTATTTTATTTCTATAGCTATCTCACTTGTGACTATTATTTCACTCCCATAATTTTGTTTTTTTATTTCATTTTTGTTCATCTCCTTCTCTGCTTCTTCAATAATAGCATTCTCTAAATCATTCATATATTTTAATACCAGACTATAAATTATTTACTATTTATTAACCTCAATTTCTTCAGTATATATTTAAATTTTAATTTATGAGGAAAAAATAAAACTTAATTACATATTATGTGAAAATTAATGGAGGTGGATGTATAGTTGGCCAGAGTAGCCCTGGGGCTACTAACTTGTTGGTTTTAACTTATGTTTCATCACTCCCATTCTCTTGAACAAATAATTTTCTTGACATGGTACACTTTATATTTCAAAGAAAGGACTTCTAATGCACATATGTTTTATAAGAAAATTATTTTAGAGAAAGTATAATTTATTGGATATTAAATTAACTTTTTTTTCTATTGCTTGTTGCATATCTTTCAATATTATTGGATTTGTTATATTTTACTGCTAATTTTAGTATTACATTTTGACATTTTCATTGCTTATTACAGCATTTTTCTAGTACTACAGAATCTAACTACTTTTCGTCTCTAGAACAGATTTTAAACTATAAAATATTTGAATTTATCTATTTTTCTTTTAGATTAAACTTATAATAAAATCTCATTATGGTTCCTATCCATAAAAAAAATTAATTATTAAACCAGTTCGTATGCATGTAAATTATTATTTATTTCAGGAAATTTATATTAAACTTATCATAAGAACTTCAAAAAGAAAAAGATTTCTTTTATAAGTTAAAATTAACTCACTTGTTTATACGAAGTTCTCCGTAAAAGCTTTTAGAGAAGAAAAAATAGAATGGGTTTGACTATATAATTTTTTTTTAATTTTTTCTCTTTTTGTATCTCAAACTTTTACGTGTCTTTTGCATATATAACTTTTTTATAAAAAAAAATAGGCTTTTCTAAAACTATTTTATATTAGAAGTTTTCTCATGAGTTTTCAATAGTCTCAATTTTTATAAAAAAAATAGTTAAGGTCAAATTACTCAACACAAAAAGATTTCAACATATTCTACAAATCAACAACTCGAACCTCAGAAATAAATATCTAAGCTAATTTAATGTATACAAAAATTTATTTCATATTTTTTTTAATAAAACTTTTTATAAGTCAAGCATATTAAATCAGTGCGAAATATAAAATGTTGGTAAGTTTTGCTAGAGAAATTAATTTAGGATAAATAACACTCAGATTATATTCAAAATTCACGGTTGAGGCTTGGAATTGGGTGTAGGAACATGTTTAGCCAATTTTAAGTCTGTTTACTTAATCTCTATTTTATTTCACTCTCTCATTTTCTTACATGTTTTTAAGTGGTTAAATAATTTTTTAGGTCTATCTACATCCACGCCCGCATGGAAAAAGTGAAAATAAACTATTTCAAATAAATTAAAAGTAATATTTTGGTAGATTAAATTGAGAATTAAAAATATTTTTTCACATTGAAAAGTTCTATAGATTTTAAAAGGTTTTACAAGAATTTCTTATTGAATTTTTTATTTATTTAAAGGATTTGTAAAATCATAAGATTTGAAATTTTTTTACGTATTTACAATCAATTTAAAGGATTTTATGGATTTAAAAAAATATGAACATATTGTATTTTACATTTTACAGTTAAATGTATATTTGCCTATTATTCTGTTCTACAAAATTATGTGGATCTTAATACATTTTAATGGCACCCAGTAGTGATATTATGGTGGATTATTTAAGACAGCCAATGTTTGATATCTTACTACACTATTATCAACTTACCTAAAACTGTACAATAAAACTTGTTGAACTACACGACCAAGCCAAGCTTCTAAACACACCCCACCCAACTCTCATCTTATCTCACTCATTCCCACCCTACCTAGGCCGAATCTACCAATACAAAAGTAGTGGGGCTGTTTCTTCTATACCTCCATAACTTTTTGGCTAATTCTCTCTACACTAGATCAATTTTTTATTTGAACCCATCATTTCTTTTTAAACCTCAAATTGCCTTTGTCATCTTTTTTGGATTTTCGCATCCAGAATGAAAAAAAAAAAAAAACTTCCAGATTTTAACATCCATAAGACATTACTGTGCTGCAAATTGTCATATTCAGAAGATACATCTCAGTTCTGAATTTGTATATCCGAAACTGTCTTATTTGTGTTGTAGATATAAATATCAAAAAAATAAGAGTAAATTAGACATTTTCTTTGTAATATTGGATGTAGGTCATAATTTGTCGGGTAGAATTAGCCTAACTTTTTTAGTACTTTCATAAATCAGTTAAAAATATCATTTTATCCTTATACAAATACATTCTAAACTATATATATATAATCTAAAAATATTTTTTTTTCTATTTACACCTTACAAATTGAAAAATTTGTATTTCTAAAAAAAAATTCAGATTCAACCATCTGAAATCTTTTTTTAAAAAAAATAAAAAATTTCATATTATAAAATCCATAAGGTATTCTTGGATTCATAAATACTTTATGGATTTTATAATCTAAAATTCCAATTATATAATCCAAACATACCTTCCAAATTTTATAATTTATAATTTATTTTTTTTAAATTATTACGGATTATAAAATGCAGAAGATATTTTCAATTCAAAACTATTTTTTAAATTCTATAATTCAAAATTTTTCTAAATATTTTTAATATTTTAATAAGTAGTGGGTGCCACAGAAAATTATGAAGTTGCAGGAAAAGAAAATTATGAATTTGCAGGAAGAAAGAACCCAAGAGGTAGTTGTCCCACCACCCTCACACACCATCAACCTAACCCAACGTTCCGAAAGACATTAGAAGAAAATCATGAAATAGAAAACAATTTTTAGATACCAGAATAATTAGTTGCAATAGTAACTAAATTAAAGACCATTTTATAAACTAAAAAAAAAAATTGATTTCTAAATTAGTTTCTATTATTGTTAAATAGTTTCTACATTGGTATTTAATTAACAACC
>Ga0123341_1005106_pt1 | contig 11646 bp, 11 predicted proteins | sample Turbeapinknodule_FD_89959 | JGI IMG/M metagenome (GOLD analysis project Ga0123341, IMG submission 89959) | Root nodule microbial communities of legume samples collected from Mexico - Turtle bean Mexico pink nodule | ecosystem: Host-associated > Plants > Roots > Nodule | place: Mexico: Nepantla... | reverse complement strand
TAGTTATATTAAATTGTATGATTTTTTTTCTAATTATAATTATATTAAATTGTGTAATCATTTGTATTAATGATAAATAAAATATTGAGTATATTATTTAATCTTCCTCAAAATTATTGGTTAAAATTAGCCACTAAATAGGTCAGTTGGGTTTAGTTGAGTTTCGCTGTCTTTGTTATTTATTAGCAAATTGCTCTACGAACCACTTAATTGGTGAATGTCTTTCCATTACCTCCTATTTTATTGTTTAGAGATTATGTATCTTTGACTGTTATCACATACTTATTCAACACATTGTTGGTTAAGTAAAGAATATATATCCTTTTTAGAGATTTTTTTTGAAAAGATATTAATTATAATTGTATCAATATTTTTAATAAAAAATATCCAACTATTTACGTATTTTCCAATTAACTTTTTATATTGATAATGAATCTTTAGAAGTTTATATGTTTTTGCATATTTTTTATAAAGTGAGATTAGTTTTATAGTTGTAGATCAAGTTTTAAGCGATAATAGAAAGGAAGAGTTAAATTGTGTTTTTAAACTTTTGAAATATTTTCGTTTGATGAATGTTAATACACAAAATGAATGCTTGAGAAATGAACTACTAAAAACTTCTTTTAGGAATTGCATCTGATGAGAAATGTTATATGCAACTTAAAGTTTGATAGAAGGATTGAAAACGTGGTCCATAACTTGTTTTCGTAAAATATCTTATTCTAAGATTAGTTATAGTAAAATAACATGCAATAAATAGATAAGGGAAAGAATGATTTACAATTTGTTTTTATACTTATTTGTCTCTTAACAAAGACTAAATCTAATTTTTAACCAACTGATTGTTTTTCATTTGACAAACTACTACTGCAAAATACAAACAAGTATTATTCGAACATCAGTTATTTCTGACTAACATTGAGTATTATTTGGATCGTAGTCACTTTTGGCTAAACACAATATTATTTAGAAAGCAATCACTCTGGACTAAGACTCAGTATTTGTTTGGAACACAATTGAGTATTATTTGGAACACAATCACTCTTGGCTAAGAATGAGTATTGCTTGGAACACAACCACTCCTAGCTAAGACCGCTTACTATTTGGAACACAATGACTTCTGGCTAAGATCGAGTGTTATTTGGAATGCAACCACCCCTAACTAAGACTAAGTTTTGTTTTTCATCAACAAAGAATAATTAAATTAAAATAAAAGGGGACACCTTAGGGGTGTCCCAACCCTTATACAAATGCCTCCATCTCTCTTTAGAACTTTTCAACACATAAGCATTAGAAACACCTAAGGAAAAAACACTATGCTCCCTGCAGAACCATTCTATAACCAAGAAAAGCCCTCTCCCTTTCCTTGAACTTCCGTGTGCTTTGTGCCTATTAATTTGAATGGAAGGCATCTTACGTACCTATAATTCCTACATGATCATGTTTCAAATTCTTCCAAAATAGTGCAACAATTCCCTCCACAACACATCTGCATAGAGAATAATTAAAGAAGCATAGTCTATGTTTCATCCATAACCAGGCTTTAAGTTGAGCCATATGAAAGATTTCTTCCTCATTGACTCCCCTTTGCTTGAAGATTATAAGATTCCTTTGTTCCCATATACACCTTACAATCGCCACCCATATACCTTTCCAGATCATATTCTGTTTATGGTTAACATGTAGCAAGCAAAATTGCTAAAGGGACACTTCAAGTCCCTATGTTGAATAGACAAAATACCGATCAATCTAAAACATCAATCCCACACTCGTTGGGCAACTATACAATCCAATAATAAATTTTGTGAGGATTCATTCACATTACGACATATCACACATGATGGAGAGTTAACTGTCACCCCCCTCTCCTTAATAAGCAGGTTTTAGTTGGCAATCTATCAATAAAACCCTACAAGTTATTGTTAACACATTAGGGAAAACTTTAAAATGCCATAGTTGCTTAAAGATACTATTTGGAGTTCCTCTAGCACGATTTGTTAGACACTCATAAGCATATTTCATCGAGAACGCACCTGAAGTGTCACCTTATTCCCAAACCTGATTATCCGTGACCTCCCTACTCAACTTGACCCTGGCTAAAGATCTTAGCAAATCATCTTTTTGTTCAGATTCCCATTGGAACCTAGCCCTTATCCACCTAAAAGTCCAATGCCATACATCATCCTCCCACACGCCTACCTCTGGCACCTTCTGACCCTGATTCAGAGACAAAGAAAACAACCTCGGATAGACAACCTTGAGGGGGCTGCTACCATTCCATGTGTCCTCCCAAAATCTAACCTTGTCCCCACTTCCCACCTTCCACCCTAAAGCACCATGAAACCATCCTAATTCTTCTCCCTCACCGTAGCTTTTACATAAGTCTCTCCACCACCATGACTGGAGCTTCACATTGATGTGATTTTGACCTATGTCCGTGCCATACTTTGACAAAAGAACATCTTTTCATAATCCCTTTTCTTCACTCATAAGCCTCCAATTCCATTTAGCTAGGAGGGCACCGTTGAACTTCCTAACATCTTTAATTCCCAAGCCACCCTCCTCCAGGGGTTTACATAGATTCTCCCAGCTCACCCAAGATATGGTCTTGTTGTCCTTTCCCCAACCCCATAAGAATCTTCTTTGGATACTGATGATTCTATCACATACCGATTCATGGACCTTAAAGAAGGATAGATAGAAGAGAGGTAATGATGTGAAGACTGACTTTACTAAACAGATTCTTCCTTCTAGAGACTAAAATCTCCTCTTCCATGCATTTAGTTTAGCGATTAATCTATCCAGAATGGGCTCCCAAAACAGTTTCTTCTTAGGATTACCGCCTACTTCCAACCCCAGGTATTTAAAAGGTATCCTCATCAAGGTACAGTGTAGAGATTTCGCACAAACATCAAGAGAATCTCTTCCGAAATTAATGTTTGCCAGCTTTGATTTGTGGAAATTGACCTTCAACCTCGAAGCAAACTCATAACACATGAGGATGGCTTTCAAAGTGAAAACATTAGAGAAGGAATCTTCACATAGAAAGAGCTTATCATCTGCAAATTGTAACACACAAGCCTCAACCTCCTTCCTACCCACCTTGACACCTAAAAGCATGTTTGCTTTGATCGCTTGTCTTACTAGCCCAGACAAACCTTCAACAACCACAATAAACAGAAACGGAGTTAAGGGATCACCTTGTCTCAATCCTCTTGTAGGTTTGAACTCTAAAGTAGGACTACCATTAACCAAAATTGAGATAGATGTAGACTCCAAAAAACCTCTGATCCACTTAATTCATCTCCTATGGAAACCAAGCCTCTGAAGCATATCAAATAAAAACATCCAACTAACCAAATCATACGCCTTTTCATAGTCCACATTCATGCACAAGCCCCTTCTTCCGAACCTCCTATATTTCTCAATGACCTCATTACCCACTAATACAATATCTAGTATCCCTCTATCCTTCAAAAAAGTTTATTGGCAATCATCAATGACCGTAGAAAGCACATTTTTAATGCGGCATGATAACACTTTTGATATGGTTTTATAGAGGGAGCCCACTAGAGAGATTGGTCTATATTGGTCCAATTTTGTTGGGTCCCTCACTTTAGGAATAAGTGTTATGAACGATGCGTTACACCCCTTCGGGATATGGCTAGTTTCCTGAAAGAGGTGTACTGCTGCTAAGATATCGTGCTTAAGAACCTCTCAGTTATGCTTAATGAAGTTGAAATTAAACCCATTTGGGCTTGGGCTTTTAGACCCCTCACGCAGCCATACAACTTCCTTAACTTCTCCTTATGTGAAGTTGGATATAAGGCATAAGTTATCCTCCTCTGATAGAGACATGAAGTGAACAAAGCCTAATATGACCCTAAAATCATGTGTAGCCACAAATCTATCTTCGAACATAATTTTTGCTTCCCTCCGAACAACCTCAGGTTCCTCACACCATTGATTAGTACACCTTTTACCTAATTTCTAAGTCTTCTTCATTTGATTACATAGTGGTAGAACTTAAAATTAGAGTCCCCATACACAAACCAGTTGGTTCTAGCTTTCTGCCTGAATATAAACTCGAGCTTTTTATTGATCACTCTCAATTGACCTATAAAGTGCATTCTCTTCAACCTTCTGTGGTCCTCGAGTTTGGAGACGTCATCTTGGATATTTAGAACCTCAATTTCCTTCAAAATTCTTTTCTTCTTAGTGTTCAGATGCCCAAACACATCTTTGTTCCACTCTTTGAGGTCTGCCTTAAGTCTTTTAAGCTCGTCTCTAAATTTTGTTATGCTATTGCCTTGAACAAAGTACAAATTCCACTTATCTATCACTATATCCTTAAATTTGGGCTCCATCTGCCAAGCATCAATAGTCCTGAAGGGCCTAGGCCCCTAGTCTTTGACCAAACATTCACCACTATGGCGTAGTGATCCGACACCTCTCTTGGCTGTACATATTGTTTGCCATTGGCCATATCTATAACCATTTGTCAGACACAAACACTCTATCTAGTCTGCTTTTTGCAGTACCAATGGCCTTGTACCAAGTATACTTCTTACCCACTATTGGCAATTCCACCAGAAAATTTCTTTCTATATAATGGTTAAAGCCATTAATCTCATTCTTTTGGCTGCCCCTTTCACCTGCACCTTTCCTTTCATTTACATATCTTACAACAATAAAATCCCCATAGAGACACCACACCAAGTTCTGATTTGCAATTTTAATGGTTGTTTATTCCTCCCATAAGGTCACATTGTCATTTAAATTGCACGTTGCATACACATTGACCACCACACATTTTATTTTAGATTTGATATGCTTACCAAACATAACAATGAAGCCCCTATCCTCCACATGATTATCACAACGAAACACTTCTTTATTCCACGTTATTAGCAAACTCCCAGCACCACTTATACTTTCATTATGTAACCATCCCACATTATTATTCCCCCAGAGCGAAAAACACCTAACATCCGAGAACTAAACTGTGTTTTGTTTCTTGTAAGCACAACATATCCGCACTCTCATTGGCTAAAATATTTTTCAATTATTTAGCCTTAGTGCCCCCCCTCAAGACCTCTTATATTCAGATTCATAATAATCATAAGAAACTCCCCTTATTTCCCTCCTCAAACTTTTCATAACCTCCAAGTCTTTTGCTTCCATTCTTTCTATGACCACAACATCCTCATCTCGACAACATGAGACCCTTATTTGTTTGCCTACCTCCCACAAATTGATAGGTTCATCAAAAATTGTCCCTTCCGGCGTCGGTGCCGTAGTGGGGGTAACAAAATTGTCCCCCTTATGATGGATGAGGCCCCACCTCAGACCAACCAACTAGGTCCATGACAAAGAGGATTCAAGAAGATTGAGACTCTACTACTGATGAAGGAGAAACTTTTCTTTATATGTTTAAAGAGGACCACAAGAAGTAAAGTCCAAGCCATGGGAGCTAGTTTTTTTATTTGTAATTTCAGTAGAATAGAGTTCCTTTAACCTAATTCATCCCTGATGCTTTGTTAATGGGACTAGTTTGAGGACCTTCCTCTAAGTGTGGGTTGCCCACCTGGTCGGAGCACACACTATTGTTGATAAGTGTGTGATGTGTTTCTCCCTTCTCAATTGTGCTACTAATTTCCTCAGACAGATTCTCTCCCCGCTATTGTTTTCCACGAACAAATTTTCTCCCTTCTCACTAACGTTGTTGGTTTCCATGAATGAACTCCCTTTCTCATTTTCACTGTTGTTCAAGGTGGTTGCCACGGTTTCACCCCCCATGAGCCCTACGACCTCCTCACGTACTGGACCAGCCCTCGCATCTACGTGGCCATCATATGCGTACCTTGGATCATGGTCCCTAACTTGGGCCTCTACACCTCTCTTTGAATGGGCCTCTACGCAACACCCCTTTTGGGCCACATTCTTTTTGGGCTTGCTACTATTACTGTTAGAGGCCTCCACAACTACAAGCATATTGGCCAGGGCTACTTGGAGAAAGTTGCTTTTGCATGCTGAATTGACCATGTAGGAGACAAATAAAGCTGAGTCCACTGCACATTCTGTTTGTTTCCCCTTTTCCTTATTTGTATAAGAACAACCACCTTTCTCCTGCCCATTTTTATCATGCGCAAACCCTTCCTCAACATTCAAAAATTTTGTCTTATGTGGGATGCTGACTTTTCCACCCCTCAGCAATTCCTTCGGCCATCGCAACTGCCCCCTTGCCTGACATCTTCATCAACACTCTTCTTCGAAAACTGGGTTTCGTCCACAAAGGACTCTGATGACGTTATACTGCCTGATGAAGCATAGTGATTGAATGTGCACTTACATTCACCTTAAAAAAAATTAAGGTGCTCCTCTTCAATGCAAATGTTGTAAACATGGTCATTGATCTTCATCCCCTTAGCTAACCTAGCAGAGCACGACTTAAGGAGACGCACTTGGAGTCTTGCATACTCAAGGTTATCCAATGATTCGGTTGCCTTATCAATATCCACCAAGGAAGCTACCTCACCTACCACTTTAGAGAAGCAGTCTTTGTTCCATAGAGATATAGGGAGCCCATACCATCTGACCCAGATAATTTTATGGCCTGCTACATGTGCATCTAACCATGGCTCAATAACCTAAAAAATTCTTTCAAACCATTCTTTGTTAAGTTTGATAAGATCTTCCACTCGTTCCCCTTCTTTAGCAGTTAAGAGAGTCATGTCACCGAAGTATCTCACTTTAACCATATTCATCCCTCCATGAAGAATTCTTCACACAACTGATTATAACTTAAGTCTGCTAATATGTATCCCACTACACTATTAGACATCCAAGGTATGACTTGTTGCTTGGTTTCAATAATAGAGCCCTTCCATACACCTTGTGGAGATTTTTTCACTGCACCCGCGTAGGTTTGCTTTTCTTTGATAACTCTCCATTCCTTTTTCTCCTTCCCCTCCTTAACCCTCCATACCTCTTTGCTATTTTTCTCCCTAGGTCCGTGTTTGTAGCATTTCCTATCTTCATTGACCTTACAGTATGGTTGTTCCACCATCGAATTTGTGTGACTCATCGGTCAGTCCAATTCTGCTCTTCTATAGCGCGAGATATTAACATATAGTTTCATATTGCCTATGCGAACTTGGTCCATCTCCCTCTCTAGCCTACTCGTGTTTTCCACATCGAAGAGTCTCTCAAACCCAAATCTTCTCCCCCACCTGTTGAGCCTACAAGATATGAACACTTCCTTTACCCTAGCCCATGGCTGAAAGATCTTGATCATATCGTATTGCCCATAGTTATCCAGAAAGTTTGAGAAGAAAAAGGTTGTAAAGTTGGTTGATGAGTGTTGTGGTTAGCGAGCCTTACCAGAGCCGAAGAACACCATTTTTATCTTCTATTCGCTTAGTTCCAAAGCACAAGACAAACATTACGATGCTTCTTAAGTTCAGCTATTGTTAACTAGGCCTAAGTATTGTAATCACTTTTGTTTAAGATTGATTATTATTTGAATAAAAATTACTAAACACACTGATTTTACAAATGTAATATAAAAGATCACATGTTAGCTCACCAGAGAGAGGGTAGCATCTTATGACATATAAATTTTTAACACTCTTATAGATTGCTAATACACATGAATAATTTTCTTTCTCCCAACTAAAAGGTTTGGAAGTTTTAGATTTTATGCACGTCCTTGTACCAAGACTTTCTTTGTTGTCAACGTTTCTTCTTCAAAGTGATCTTCTATAAATAGAGCTTGAGAAAAAAATAGTCATTGCATATTCTTTTGGTCTTAAAAAAACTTTTTTGTCACAATTATTTATGTTATATATATATATATTATAAAATTGGTATTATTAGATTTTTTTATCAACAAAAATAAATTAAATAAAATTAGAGATTTAAAAATGTCTTAACCCATATACAGAAGAAGAAGACTTCAACATGTGTAAATCATAAATACCACTATAACTTCTACTAAGGTTGAAAGATACTGAAGTTGGATACTGAAGTTGTATTCCTGCTAGATTTTATAACTTCTTCTTGATAACTTCCTCCCTATTAATGTCCCTGCATATTACAAACAGCAATCAACCTATCCTTGTAGCTAAAACTTAAGATAAAATAACCAAGAAAGCGATGATATAACCTATAATGAAGTACCCACCCCTTAAATCTGTAGAACAAAATTAATTTTTGATACATTTCAAACAAAGGAACAATACAGTGGGTATGGAAAATCAACTAATTTTTATATGATTGTGATCCCAAACCAATCCTTTAATTAAGTCAAAAGTAAAAAAATTAATTGAATCTAAAATTGTATTATTAAACACTACATTGTTCCCTTGTCTTCAAAATCTCCCCTAATACAACAACCCACATATAACTCCAAATTGTATTTGTGTGTGTTGAGAGTCTAACCATCCTAAGTTGTTGCAGGTGTAACTTTGGATCACACTTGGACAACTAGCTCATTCATCCACACTTAACCTTATTACTAGGAACGATTACATAACACACATTTATATATTTTTATTATATACTTAAAATAATTAAAAAGGTTTAGTTACATTATATATATATATATATATATACATAATTATGTCGTGATTAATTTTCTTTTTAAGATTTGTAAAAAAAAATCTCTATTTTTAATTAAAGAACAAATATTTAGACGGAGATTTAAACTTATATCTTATTGTATTCCTATTGCGTGGCTAGGGACATGGCTAGGGACATGTGTTTTGTTCATTTTTATGGCATTAGTGGAAGATTGGACCCCTTCAGCAAAATCTATGAACACAACGAACCCTAAGTATTGTACATCCCAACAATACCTAGCTATTGTTTTGAATTTCATTTAATGTAGAATGCATTCTACACTCTCACCAAACATGGCACCACATACATAACTATCTATTACTAATTTGAAAATTGTGGTAGTCTTTAGTGACTGCTTTTGACCCTTGCCCAATAGTCTTGGGAATGTTTGCTACAACTTATAACTGGACCAACACATAAATAAATTAACAAGTTATTTTATGTTTCATAAGTGATGCAATCACCATAAAGGCAACCTAAAAGTAGATAAAGTATTATTTGAATGTATTATTTTTGCTGAGTATTTATTTGAATTATATTTTTATTTTATAGAAATTCTTACGCATTAAAATTTATCTACAAATATCATACAGACTGTATAGTTCAAATATTATAAATTTATTACAAAATAGTAATTAAATTTTTTATTTTGCTTACACGTCACTCCCTCTATATATTTCTCTCCTTTTTCTTGCAAATCAAATACCATATCTAGAGGTGGGAAAATAAAATTATAAACAATCATAACATAATTCCGTACAATATTACATATTATTAAATAAACATTTAATTTTAATTCCTTTAAAAGCAGTCCTCATGATTATACAAGGCATAGCTAATTCAAATATGTAACATGCTATTACAATTAAAGTTTTGAATCAAAATCCCTTAAAAATAATTTTGACTTAATACTTTATGGAGATGTTTTGTAAATTTAGTGAAGTCAGGATTTACTATCACTCTATTTAATGATTAGCTTATCCCACTAAACTTGAACAATGGTGAAAAGTGTCAATACCACCGCAAAATCAATGAGAAATGATGACAAGTGGGATCGTTTATATTCCAACACTCCTTATATCGAATGTTCTTATCATCTTGTCAATTCTACTTAACCCTCATTAACTATTAAGAATAGTGATATTTACTAATCGATTTTATATCTCATTCTTTTTTCAATCTCTATAGTACTAAAAGTATCATCCTATTAAATGTTCTTTTTCAAGCAATGAATATATACAAAACGTAAGTTAATAAGCTCCATAAGATAAAAAGGATGTCAATCCATTTACAATATCATGTAACAAATAATTAAAGCAACAAATTAAACAAACACATTTCAATAACATTCTTACTGTTAATATTTTAAATGTGAGTTTGTTCCACATTGAGTAGAAATGTGTATGGAGAACAATGTATAAGAAATAAGAGCACATATTCAATGCCTTAAGCTTTTTGGTTGTAAATGATGTCTTGACTTTCTGATACAACACAACTCGATAATACTAGCAGACCTAATAGAAAGAAGGGACAACCATAGTAGATGAAAGACTACGTTTTGTGATAACCACATTATGTTTTATTCTAATATTTGTAACAAGGTCTTTGAGGCGGCCCAAACCACTCTTGTCATCCCCAAACATCACCTTTTTAGGTAACACCAAACATGAATGTATGAAATGTTTTACCTTACCTTAGAAAAAGTATGCAGAACATTAAATAGGTCACACTCTCAGTGAATTTGTAGTAAAAACCTTACAAACTAGTGCAGTAAATGTGAGTCAAACATGTGAGAGGTTTAATCCTGTATTGTTAGAATTCCTTGTATCGAAAGTCTTCTTGAAAAGAGGTTTCAAGTAAGTGTGTCTCATTGCTTGTGCGAAAGTACCAATGTGGAAGAAACTCACACTTGAAGGGGGTGATTGTTAAGATTCCAAATGTGAGTTTATCCCACATTGAGTAGGAATATGCTTGAAGAGAAATATACAAGAAAGAAAACTCACATATCCAATGCCTTAAGGTTTTGGGTTGGAAGTGGTGTCTTGACTTTCTTATATGAAATGTTTATGGCTCATTAGTGTCGAATCACCCTGATGTTTTCTCACAGAAAAAATCCAACATCTACATATTCCTAAACATCCTCCACACAAAGCGATTAACACTAAGTTCACCAAATAATCACCTTCATTGCTAATCTTCCACCTCCACTCATCCTGACATTCTTTATTAGTTATATTTTTTTTATTAGTAAAAGAATTAAATTAATAAAAAGGACAAATAGGTGATCCAATCCATATATAAAAAAATGCAATTAACACTGATCCATAGAAAAAATCAAAACAAAAACTCCTCCATTTACCTAACCCCTACCTTAAATGGTCTTGATACATTTAAAAATAAAATTTTGAAGACATTCTCACAAAACAATTTATCCCTAAATTAAATCATTTTATTATAAAATAATGCATGTATGAGTAACACATCATGACTCTAATATCAGGATAAAGACAAATAAGTCAACAAATCTATTACAACTCAACCAATATATATCAAATCAAATATTGAGATAATCTAAAAATAATAATTTATTTCACTAAATTAGTAGAAACAAACTTACACATACTAACTTCAAACCCACACAATTAAGTATTAAACCTTGTTCAATAAACGAAATCCAAATATATGAAACAAGACAATCTATACTATTTTTTATCAACTCATTTACTACATCATGCCAAAAGCAAATTAAAAGCAAAATTAAAGAGTAACATTTATTTAAATTTCTTTTGAAAAGAAACCTAAAATAATAAGACCAATCACTACAAGAAATTTCAAATTTACCTATACAGATAAAAATTTTATAAGAAAATTCAACATTATATATAAATATTATTCACAAATTTTTATCCATAAGTAAATCCAGTATTATATACGGTTTATTACCTACATATTCATAAAGTACATATGAACCTGTATCTATAGATAAATTTAACATTACATACAGATTAGTAATAATATTAAAAG
>Ga0123341_1005104_pt1 | contig 11648 bp, 7 predicted proteins | sample Turbeapinknodule_FD_89959 | JGI IMG/M metagenome (GOLD analysis project Ga0123341, IMG submission 89959) | Root nodule microbial communities of legume samples collected from Mexico - Turtle bean Mexico pink nodule | ecosystem: Host-associated > Plants > Roots > Nodule | place: Mexico: Nepantla... | reverse complement strand
ATAAAATTCTGAATACACATGAAATTACATGTGTTTTTGCTAACTTAAGTAAAGAACATGAAATAATTTTATAAATAAAGTGTTATCTGTTTTGAAAAGTGTTGAGGTGGGTGTTGTGCTTTTTTTTTTCACATAGTTAATTATTACCAATAATGAGATAATGGATTTGTTATACTCTGTAATGAAGTGTGGTGAGGACTTCAAAAGGAATAAGGAACTTTATGCTTTTTGTTGTAAGAGTCAAAGGAGCATTCTTTGGAATTTTATGATTGCTTTTAGGTCATTTTATTATGTGTCTCTAAAGTTCTTAATTGGGTTTAATGAAAAGTAGATGATGAAGGGTTCATCACCACCCAACCCTAACTGTCAAAAGTCCATACCCACTTTTCTACCTTCTTTTCATCATCTCTTTCTTTTCCTTTATTCTTCTTCTCCATTTTCATATTTCATATTCCTTCATCAAGTTTTATAACTTTATGTTTTCTAGATATAAAAATATGATTAGTGTTTTCTTTGGAATTGAAGATAAAAAGACATAAGAAGTAGAAAAAACATGGAAATACAAAAGAGAATAGAAAAAATGGTTTAGATTAAAAGAAAAATAGTAAAAAGAATGAAAGTAAAATTTATTTATTTAGTATTAATATTTTTACTCTATTTTATTTATTTATTTAATATTATTGTTAATTTTATTATAATAAAAATGTAATATATATATATATATATAAATAGCATGATTAAAAAGAATTACAACTATTATAAATAATTTATTTTTAAACTTTGGAGTGTTAAATATTATATGGAACATTAGCAATCATATTCAAGGAATTTTAGAAAATATTTATGTATTTGATTCTTTATTAAAAAATGATTATATATTATTTGTAGGATATAGTGTTTGATAGTTGTAGACGTCATTTATTAGTCAAAACATTTGATAGTTATATTGAAGTTGTTTAATAGCAAGTCATTTGATAATTATGTGTTGCGTCCTCTATTGAATTAATAGTATTTACGTTTTGTTATGGTAATTAGTTGTCATAATTAATATGTAATCATTTTCTAGCTTTTTATAAGGGTAGATTGAGTTTTAATTTTTGTGTGTATAAAATAATTTTTATAAGTGTTCGACTTACCATTTTGTTGTCGGCGGGTCCATATGTGGTGTCTCCATATGTTTGGTATGTGCATTATCTTGTATGGGTATTGGGTGGAGGTTTTCGCATGGCTCGATACAAGTATCATTCAAGTGGGGATCAAGATCCATTTAAAACAACCATGTACTCCTTTATGGGAGTTCTTGGTTCTTGGGACCAGTCTCTGCTCGGCCCTCGAGACCTTTACGATTGTTCTCTTCTGCGATCACGAATCATCCGCACGATGAATCTCTGTGATGGGGTCGATTTGTTGGTTTGACATTTAAGCTAGCAACATAACACTCTCGTGCTACCTTTTGATCCACATGCACTGTGACTATGTTGTCTGAAGCAGATGGAAACTTCATGGCGAAATGTGGAGTTGAAACTATTGCTCCAAGATGGTTTATGGACGACTATTTGAGCAAAATATTGTATGAAGTGTTGGCCTTGACAAGTAGATACCTTATTTAATGGTTTTGCAAAGGTACTTACCAACGTCAAAGGTGGTATATAAATCAATATACCCTCGTGTATCCACTCGTTCACCAGAAAAAAACCTATTATCTGGTCGTCATATGGTTGGATCTTTGTTTCTGGAAATCTCATTTTTTTAAGGTTTTCCAGTATAGAATGTCGACCGAACTCCCTTGGTCCACTAAGGTCTTGATGTTGGCGAATTTGTCAATTTTGACAGTGATGACCATGGGGTCGTCTTGGGTTGGGTCGATAGCGACGAAGTCATCATTAGTGAAGAGTATCGGGGGTATTCTCGATCGACCTCTAATTATGGTCGAGTGCACCTATTGAGTAGCCCGTAGATGTTTCTTCTGAGCAAAGCTTGAACATCCACCACACGCAAAACCCCCAAAAATCGTTTTAATTACCTCATGACCGCTTCTTCTTGAAGGCTCGATCCGCTTAAAGGTTTTGCTCCTTCGTTGCTGCTTCTCTAGGCATCTGTCATTGTCATGATGTCACCGAGGGTAAAATTCCCTTCTTTCATCCCTTCGTGGGTATTTCTTCCTCAATGGGGATCTATGAGAACTCCTGTTTGTACCTTGGACGAATTTGCGCAAATGGCCAACTTGAATGAGCTCTTCAATCTTGTTTTTCAATGTCTGACACTCTTAGGTCGTGTTGCCAAAATTACGATGGTATCGACACTGCCTGTACGTATCTGCACCTTTCGGACTTTGTAACTTTTTGAGTGTTAGGTTGAGGTTGACATTCAGTGTTTCATCCATGATTTTCCCCTTATCAACTTCAATTGGGTATACGTGTATAACCGAGGGCCTCGGTTTTATTTATACATGTCAGATCATTCTGGTGCATGTTTGCCATCTCGATCCTTTTCTTTTCCTTTATCTCCACCAATATCCACTTGAACATTATTGTGATAATCATGCAATTCTTCTAGTTGCATAAATTTGGCCGCTCGTTGCCTGAGTTCGTCGAGGACTTTTGCTGGTTTTTTACATAGACTATTGACAAACGGGCCAGACTGAAGAGCGGTGACTAAATGATGCATGACTATTTTTGGGCTAAGACTTATGATGTTCAGAGACAATTTGTCGAACCTCTCCATGAATTTTCATAGTGATTTTCCTTTCTCTTGTCGTATATTGACAAGCGCTATGGATGTTAGATGATGCGGTCAACTTGTTGCAAATTGAGTGCCGAATTTGGATAAAGGAGTTTTGAAGCTATCCACTGAGTCAAATGGAAGTCTTGTGAACCAACTGAGTGTTCCTCCTTCCAACGAGGTGGAGAACACTCGGCACCATACTGGTTTATCTAATGTATAGAGACTCATTTGGGTTTTATACACATCGATGTGTTCATTCTGATATGTGGTACCGTCATACCGATCCACATTCAATCCCTTCCAATTAGGAGGGAGTTGTGCTTCCATAATTTCATCTGTGAAGGGATGTCCTTTCGGATCTTCCTTTATGACGACAATGCGCTCTATGTGTAGTCTGGAAGACTGATAAGTCTGAGTCCTGGTTGTAGTTCTCTGAGGAGAAGGTTATCTTTGTTGTCTATGCCCAACTCTATGCGTAGGATCAACTAGTTGTTGCCTCGTCTCTTCATTTTGTCTGTGAAGATTCACTTCTCCTTTTCGTTCTTCTTGCGGATAACCGCCCCCTCTTTGCTCTTTTGGCGCATTTCTTCCATCTCTTTCTATAGAGCTTGGAACATAGTGATCTGATCTGCCTCCAAAATTCTGTCATTTTCCATTTGTCATGTCGAAACCATCGTTGCTTGCTGTGATTCTACTCGGTTCATAGTGGACACCAATTGTACTTGCATGGACAAAGTGTGCCTAAATAGTACCTAAGATTGGTTGTAACTATTGTTGTCAATGTTGGTCGCTAGGTCATGCTCCCTTGTATTCTCGTTCCTCAATTATTTGCTCCTTCAGACTTCAACACTTCCTCTCCTTAACTGCTTAGTGCTCATTCAAGAGTAAACTTGCATAAGGTTATCTGATGATCAAGTAAGTACTTTGTATTGAGAGTATGTATTGTAAAACTGATAAAAACGTACCTTACTCCATTGTAGATGGCTTACTTATAGTGTTTGGTAATGAGTTATTTGTTTAATGGGCCATATATGATGCATATCATTTGGGATTTAGAGTAATTTGTTCAAATATTTATGTATTAAGGTGATATTTGAATATAATATTTTATTCTTGATTGATGATTGGTATTATCATTTTATTTGTAATGCTTGTTTCTATGATCTAGATCCTTAAATTTGACTCAAAAGTATTTCTAAGTTTTTGACTCAAATGATAATGCTTAACATATTTGAATGCTAGGAATAAATTTGAAATTTTAATTGATATCAACGTCTAATCATAATGATAAAAAGTTTTTTTATAAATATGCGAGCAATCAATATTTAGGAGACTCTCTTAATAATTTTATATGCGAGGAATCGATATAATGATTTTTATACGGGCATCGATATCAATCAAAGGATAGAATATTACCATGCTAATCAAAATACACAAGTGTAAGAAGGATGAACCCTAATCCCAACAAACTCTTTGACTAGTTTTCTTTTAATTACTGCAATCATAACAAACTCCCAACAAACTTTATTATTCTATTTTCTATTTAGTGAATCTTTTACTTGATAATTCAATTGTTCCTTGTGGGTTCGGTATCCGTCCTTAGGGACAAATTATTACTTTTGACAATATGGTGCACTTCTCGTAACATAATAAGAATTATGATTATATTGGTAGGGTCGCCCAACATAAAATGATTTTTTTATAATTTCCTATGGTTACAGGCACACTTACTTGGTTCTTCGTTATCATTCCACCCTCTTGACTTATCTAATCTAGCTTATAGGGATGAGGATGTGGGATAGTTTCCAGGGATAACTTATTCACTAGTTCGGATCTACAACAATTACAACATGAACCATTATCCATAATTACAGAACAAATTTTATAAAAAAAAATTACATATTGTATGGAATAGGTTATCTCTCTGTGATTGTTCTAATTCAACACTTTCGAATTATGGAGGAAATTGCTTCCTGCAACCAACACTTTTGAATTTGCTGCCAACACTTTCGAATTTGCACCCAACACAATTTCAAAAATTCTGAAAAATACCTTTATTCTGAAAATGAAAATTCAGAATTTAAAATAATGCATTATGGAAAAATAAATCCGGAAAAGATTATTGTGTTACGGATAAAAAAATTCGAAATTAAAAATAATATATTCTGAAATTTTTTATCCAAAAGACATTATTGTGTTCTGAAAAAGGGAGTCCGGAATGTAATTTTATATGTATCCCATCCTTTTAAGGGTATTTTTGTCTTTTCGCCTGTAATTGGGTGTAGTGGTATGGTGCAGGAAGCAATTGCATACTGTGGATACTACCAGGAAGAGTTTGATTCGGGCCCAGCCCAACATACAATACGTACTTCCTTTGCAAAAATATTCAATTTACCAATCCTACCCTTCACCCCTTCCAACTCACCAAATCTCAACCCTAAACAACCAAAACAAAACCCTAAACCTGAACACACACACTCTCTCTCTGAGTCCATTGATGGCGTCGCAAATGGCGATCCTCTTTCGCACGCGCTCCCTCCTCTTCCCAAAACCCTCTTCCCTCATCAAAACCATATCCACATTCCCCTTCCTCTCGCAGGAGCCTCAGCTGGTGGATCCCACCCCTCTCCCGCCCAACCCCGCCTCCGGCAGCCCTCTCTACCACCAAAACTGGCGCACCCCTGGCCCCTCCTCCCATCCATCCGCCCACGCGCTCGCTCCCGTCGGATTCTACAACCGCGCCTCCTCCGACTCCTCTGACCCTCAGGCGCTACTCGACCTCTTCGGCGATTGCATGGCCTCGCACCAGTGGACAGAAGTCAAGAACCTCTTCGAGACCTGGGTCCGCGCCCTCGACAAGACTGGCAAGCCTAACCGCCCTGACGTCAACCTCTTCAACCACTACCTCCGCGCCAACCTCATGCTCGGTGCTTCCCCCTCCGACCTCCTCGACCTCGTCTCTCAGATGGACGAGTTCAACGTGAAGCCCAATACGGCGTCATTTAACCTCGTCCTCAAAGCCATGTGCCAGGCCAACGAAACCGTCGCCGCGGAAAAATTGCTCCAACGGTTAGTCTTCTAATCGCACTCGTTCATTGAATTGAATTCGATGCAGTTCTTAGCTCTGAAGGTTTGGGACTACGATTATTGGGACTAGTGATTACTATATTTCATATAGTATATGAAATATATAAATGGGTGCACGTTGAGGTTGAGTTAGGTTAAAATCCTAAATGTTATTATTCTCGTTGTTTGGAAATTAACTTCTCCTACTAATTTGTAGAACTTTATACTTTTTCTAAATTTTTATTTTTAAATTGTGCAGAAGTTTAAGATAAAGTTTTTTTTATATATATTTCTTTTCTTGTAGAGCTTCTTATGGTGAAGCTCGTTCTAATAGACTCTCTGTCAAATGTTAATAAGTTTGGATGGAAATTTGCTAATTCTTCTTGTCTGGTTATTCTATTAGGGGCAGTTCTCCATAAGCACATTTAACAAAATGAAGTTCTGAGAAGAAGAAAATAAAAGCATGTTCTACGTGAACTGCACACATAAGTTCAAAGAATATATAATCTTTAAATATGTTAATAGATGACAGAGCTTCTATAATCTTGTTTATGCATAAGCTAATTTTGAGTTACGGATAAGTTCATTTTCTCAGTAGTACTTATTGAACTCTAAACGGTTTTACAGCCATGTGAGTGGTCAAATGACCCTGATCAAAATGAGCTAATGAGAGGGCGTTGAGCATTGACTTGTGGTTAGTCCAGTGAACGGTATTGTGAAGTTCTTAATTTGCACAAAGTTAGATCAAATTAAGGTCTTGTATTAACTTTTATGTAAACACTTGTAGGATTAGAACAATAAGAAAATAAGAATGAAAAGTAAAATAAGTTTCTTTCTTAAATGATGTAGCTTCTCCAAAGTACTGAAATTAACATGTGGATATGAGAGAATTTTATGGGTTTTGGGTTTGGTTATGGGAAATTAATGTTCTGGAATTGCTTGCAATACTGCTTACCAGGCAAGAGGTAAGTGTGACAGAAGAACCGCCAATGGTTTAAAATATTACATGTTTAGTTAATTGTTATTGGATCGAAAAAAATTTGGTTAGAAGTTTTTAAATTGTTATTGTTAATCTTGGTGTAGCGGAGAGCCCACACTTTTTAAAAGCCAAACTGTTAAATGACAATAATTTAGAATTTGGAGTTGTCTAATTTCCTGCTGATGTGAGATTCTAGCTTCATTGTCAACTCATCGGGTTTGAAAGATCAGTCTGTAAACACAAGAGGGTAGACAGAGTGGGTTCTATGTCATTTTATTTGATTTGATTTGAGGTAAGCCTACTCTTAATATCTAGTCTGTTACGAAGGCAGGCTCTGTACTTCAAACAAAATTTTGTTTTTTAACGCTCTACTGAATGGACCTCTCTTATAAAACACCAAGTTGAAATGCCAATAAGCACACCAATGAGAATAACCACTTCAAGATAACTCATTAGTTTATAAGTTAAATCTGTCTGTGGTATTTGTACAAGTAATTGGGCACATTTTTTTGTTTATGTATCAAGCTTTGCTTTGTTATTATGATATCATCAGGATGTTGCAGACAGGAAATGACTCTCTCCCTGATGACGAATCATACGACTTAGTCATTGGAATGCTCTTTTCCACAGACCATATTGATGCTGCATTCAAATATATAGATCTAATTTTGAAATCTGGTAACGTCTTGTCAATGAAAGTATTTATGAGCTGTGTAAAGAAATGTCTCAGTAAGGGAAGGCTTGATACACTGGTGACAATAATTGAAAGGTGCAGGGTGAGTAATTAATCTTGTTGACGCATAATAAACTTTGTCTAAATTGTAATTTTGTCCCTATATTTTTTCGCCATTTTATCCCCATATTATAGAAATTCTGTAATTTTGGTTCAATCCTCAAATTTCCGTACATTTATTTCTTTTTCATTTTAATTAAATTATTTCTTGATGATACTTGAAATGAATATAATAGGTTTAGCGTTCAATTAAATAAGAATTAAAATATAAGCAAAATTGAAATGAAACATATCTAAAATTGGGGTCTTAAATATCAGAGGAAATATTGTAGTGAGACCAAAATTGCAATTTAGCCTTAAATTTGTCTGTAACAGATTTACTACTAACTTGATGCCTGCTTCTGTTAATGTTCTCAAATCTCTTCGTTGTTTCCAGGCATCAGATAAGAACAAAGCTCTTTGCCCCAACTGGGACTTGTGCAATCTTATTGTTGAAACTGCAACTGGAGAGGATAATAGCAAACTAGCTTTTTTTGGCCTGGAGTATATGGCCAGATGGATTGTAAAGGGTGAACGTCAAAGACCCCCTATATTCCTGTCTGTAGATGAAGGTTTAGTTCTGTCAGCAATTTTGACTGCTGGTAGATCCTATAATTCTGAGTTGCTAGGAATATCATGGGCTGTTTTGGACCGCTCACTGAGTAAAAAGAAAGCCCCTAATCCTGAGTCATATCTTGGGAAGATATATGCCCTTGCATCATTGGGAAATCTACAAAAGGCTTTTAGTACTCTGAATGAGTATGAGTTGGCTTATGGAGACGCAGGTCAAGAAGCTGAAGAATTGTTCTGCCCATTTACTTCGTTACATCCATTGGTTGTGGCATGCTCCAAGAAGGGTTTTGAGACTCTAGATAATGTATATCTTTCTCTGTTGAACAAAATATTTAATACTACCTAACCTTTCACATTTGTTACCAATCCAATCCTTTTCTGATGCATATAGTTTTTGTTGAATTCACTTGTTAATGTTTAGAAGTTATCATTTGGAAATAGATTACACAGTTTTTCATTTTTGACAATATATTTAAAAAGGCTTCCATGTTACTGTGACATGTTTGCAACATAGATTAAATTTCGGCCATGATCTATTTAGTGTTTGTTAATGTTACATTCAGCTTCATCTAATCATGCTCTGTTCTATTTAGGTTTATTTTCAACTGGAGAGTTTAAACCATGCAGAGCGTCCTTATAAATCTGTTGCTGCACTAAACTGCGTCATTTTAGGATGTGCAAACATATGGGACCTCGATCGAGCTTATCAAACTTTTGAGTCAATTGGATCTACTTTTGGGTTGAGCCCTAATATTCATTCGTACAACGGGCTGATGTATGCCTTTGGGAAGCTCAAGAAGGTGATGATTCCTTTTCTCAACCTACTTTATGTATCTTGTTGCTCATCCTCTCCACTCCTTTCATGGACCCCACCTTTAGAAAGCCTACACTAGACATTAAATCAAATTTTCTGAGCTTTGAATGCATGGCAGTTGCATTTGCTACCTCCATCCCTTTTTATAGATGTCTTTTGAGAAACTTGTTCGTCCCTTTTCTATAGAACCCCTTCCAAATTGTCTTTTTCAATTATCTTTTTTTTATGAAAATACCCGTAATTACTTTTAACTTTTATTCAATACACAAACAATGTCATATGAATAATAAGATAATTTTTCTCTCTGGTATTCGGATTGAGAAAGATTACTAGCCACAAGATTGTCTAGTGTAGCTGTTAGCAAATAGGTGGAAAGATTGAGTTGACAAGTCACAATATTTGTAAGTATAAAATGTAAGCAAATTTAATGCCACTGACTATATGAACCGACTTTTAAAGTTGATTTAGTTAAAATGGTCGTATATATATTGGTAGTATATTGGTACCACTCAGTCTGGCTTTTCTTTATTGTTTCAATTGTTTTGGGATTGCATGGGTTAATAAAAATGGATGCGTATGTTTGGTTGGAAGCTTATGTAGGAGGATTGGACACGTTTTCTATATAGTTTTTGCTGCTTAATTATTGTGTGCTTCAGGCTTTCAAAAAGTTATGTACTGCTGCAAGATGTAGTGTCAAAAAAGGAAAACCCACTTATCTCTTTAATTATCTTGTGGCAGACACATGAAGCTTCGAAAGTGTTTGAGCACCTGGTGAGTCTGGGTCTCAAGCCTAATGCAAAATCATATTCTCTGCTAATTGAAGCCCACCTGATTAACCGGGATGTAAAATCTGCTCTTGCAGTGGTTGATGATATGGTATTCACACTTTTTCTTAAAAAAAAAGTATATATTTGCCAGCAGCAAAGGTCATTGATGTATATAAAATTATTTGGCAGATAACTGCTGGATTTGAACCGTCAAAAGAGATTCTGAAAATGGTCAGGCGGCGATGCGTGAGAGAATTGGACTACGAAAGTGATGAACGAGTACAAAAAGTGGCGAATTCCTTGAAATATATATTGGGTACAGAAGCCCGGCGGGATATTCTGTTTAATCTTGACTACAGTGCGGGTTATGCTTGAATGGTAAGTTTTGACAACTTAAGATAAGTTGACACTTACAAGATGATTTTTTAGAAAATTTAAGGATTATTTGATATTGGAAATTTTCTTTGTTTTCATTTCTCATTTTCACTGTTTCTTATGCAAACTTTTAAAAATAGGAAACCAAGTGAAAATAAAAATAAGAAAGAAAAAACTCAATTCAAATGGTCACATGAAAATACTTACTATCGGACTGTAGTATTCACACAAATACACCACAATTATAAAGGAGTGTCTAAAATTATTGTTTGTTTTCCCCATTGGATAACCTAGCAGTAGAATGTTGTTTAGCACTAAACCCACTCTTCATATTTGATATTATTTAGTTCTTTTTGGGCAGGGCAAGGCAGGTGCATTGTCTTTGATGTCCCAATGAATTATTGGAATGATTTGACATATCTTTTATTGCATCCATCCATAACCAAGGGAATCACTCTGTATATAAGTGGATGCTCTTCTGGTTGCCAGGTCTGGATGAAGTAAAATAACTCGCCATACTCTCTATTTTTGTATTTGTGTTTGTGAAGTGGGGAGATTATTGAAGATGGAATTCGGTTTCCTAGTGAAAACCAAAGCAGTGGATTTAACAGCTAGGAATTATCCAATTTTAGTAGAGAGGATATAATCAAGGTCTACCCTTCTGGTTTTTTTGTTTTTTGACACTACCTATTTTCAACAACCTAGTGTGGCATCGACTTCAAGCTGCAAGGATTTGGTGACTGTATTTATGGTGCTGTGGTTGTACTACACTCTACTGCAAATAATGGCAACATTTTCAATTTAAACAATCAATCCATTTGATAATGTCCAAAGTATCTAGACATAAATGTCTTTCTATAAAGAATGTTTTGCTCGGATGGTGTTTACTTAACAGAGATAAAAGAAAAGAAGTGGATGGATGAGTTTGTGTTGTGAACCAAATTTTGTGAGCATTTCTAAATTATTTTAACATTACATACAAACATATTAAACTCAAGAAAAATAATTAGTTATAGTTTAATGGAATAGATGCTGTCTTAAATTATGATTATTTATTTTTAAGCAATAAAAGTAATTATTTTGTGAACTGTATAAATTAAAATATAGTATTTTAATATTCATTTTTGTTACTGTGAATGCTAAGATTACATGTGTTTGACTTTTTTGTTTTTATATTACTTTTGTAATAATTAAATTTATTTTTAAATCGTTTTGTAGATTCTAGTGTTTTTGACATTGTTAATTTTTAATTTGGACTCCTTTAGGAATACTTTTAAATCTGGATTTTACTTTTTTTATTTAAATTTGTTAGTCTCTTATTTTTAAAATAAATTATTTATCTATAAAAACTATTTTCTTCACAATTTCATCTCTTATGGGTTAAGTATTATTTTTTAAAAAGATTATTCTAAAATAATTGTGTATATATACAGTAATCTGTTTACTTTCTATATCCTTATTAATTTAAAATATTCTCGGTTTAAATTTATTTTTTAATAGCAATTTAATCATTATAAAGATATTTTTAATTGTGACATTGTTAAAACTTAAACTTGTTAATCATGTCATGATATAAGT
>Ga0123341_1005103_pt1 | contig 11649 bp, 14 predicted proteins | sample Turbeapinknodule_FD_89959 | JGI IMG/M metagenome (GOLD analysis project Ga0123341, IMG submission 89959) | Root nodule microbial communities of legume samples collected from Mexico - Turtle bean Mexico pink nodule | ecosystem: Host-associated > Plants > Roots > Nodule | place: Mexico: Nepantla... | reverse complement strand
TCTCCCCTTTTTATGTAGAATAACATTACCTACGAAATCTTTGGTAGGTAAAAACCTATTTACATACCAAAAAAAGTTCATGGGTAATTATCCATGGGTAATACAGTTTTTTTCTTGTAGTGACTCCTTATATAAAAGCATCTTCAATGTCAAGGTCAACAGGGGACTCCTTTCTTCTTCTCCAACTTTTCCTTCGATATCAAAGAATTAGATTTGTGGAAAATCTTTCGCAGTTGGAGAAGGGTGAGTGATGTTTTCATATCAAGAAGATTGAACATTAAGAAGCAAAGGTTTGGATTTGTGAGATTTCAGGGGTGCAGAACATTAGGGAGCTAGAGAATCACTTGAACACAATATGGATTGGGAGCTGGAAAATGAACGTTAACAAACTGAAATACAATAGGTCAGCTAAAACAAGGAAGGAGTGCAACATGAAGTTGAAAGAGAAGGTAATAGAGCCAGAGAGAGAGATAAAAAAAAGTGTGGAGGGCCAAAGAAATAAAAACGTACGCAAACATTGTTAAGAATGGTATAAGAAACAACGAACAAACACATAACAGGGCAAGGGTGCAGGCTATACATTTTAGAGCAGAAGAAACCCCCAGGGATTGGCTAAAAAAGTGTTATATTGGGAGGGTTTCAGATTTAAGTAAAGTTTCAAGTTTGAATGAATGCTTTATTCTCGGCGACCTCAACCACATAAAGGTAAAATTTTTGGGTGGGTTCCATGTGTTATTGATGGGGAAAAATGAATCAAAGATCCAAGAAGCGATAGAGGAAAATAAAGGGTGGTTTGAAGAATTATTTGATACCATCATTCCATGGGAAGAACAATTTGTAGCAGTGGAAAACTGGTTTGGGTGAGATGCTGGGGTCTACCGTTGAAGCTATGGAATCCAGATTGTTTCAAACACATTGCAGCTTTAATGGGGACACTTGTTGAGGTTGATAAAGCAACGCTAGCATTGGAAGAACTCAAGTATGCAAGGTTTAAAATCAATGTGTCAGTGGGATGCGAAGCAAATTTAACCAACTATATGAGGATCAACGAGAATTTGTATCAGATATCGGTGGAGGAAGAATGCACAGTTCCAGAACACAAGTTGTGCCAATGTCATTGGGGTGAAACATCTGAGGGAATCGAGTCAGAGGCAGATTCATTAGCGTCTCACGCATCAGTAAAATCGGGGAGCTGCGATTTCGAAGAACAAACGGTGGAAATGAGCAGTGAACAACCTTCGTCGACACAGAATTGTTGGAGATCATAACCAATTGTACCGTTACAAAATTATACGCCTTTTTTTGACAAATTCCGTGGGAGCTTTTACGGCACCCAATTGCTGCACATTAACAGGAAAGGAGAAACCAGATTCGGTGTGCCTAACGGCTCTAAGCAAGGTTGACGTGGCACAATGGATTGGGCCTTCAGAATCGGCCCAAAGTGCGTTGAACCAAACAACCCACTTGGATGTGGAAGGGAGGTGCGGCGATCGAAATCACAATGAGTTTCGGTCGAAAAATGGCCCAACTAACAGCATGGAGGAGGAGAAATTATGGAAGGGGTCTTTGGGAAACACTTTCTTTTCGGAAAAACCTTTTGTTTTAGGTGAGTTAGAACAGGCGGGACATAACTGGATCAATGAAACCACCGTTCACCAAAAGAAGCTTCGTAACGAGGCAATCATCTCTCCTTCAACCAACACAATCGCGACGACGGAGGGAAGAAAGAGACTTACTTCGTGCTCATCGTCAAAGGTAGAGAAAGAGGGAGGAGCACCATCCTATCAAGCATCGTTGCCGGCGGGAGAAACGAAGGTGAGGAAGGAGGACTCAATGCTGTCAATCTCGAGGGTGGAAGATTCCCTATGCTTGTTACCCTCGGGGGCGAATAGTGTAAGTGTCAAAATGGAAAAAAATACGCAGAGCCACAATCAGATTGGTTTGAGATCGGGCATAATAAAAGACATTTACTTACCGTTTGAGGAGCAGAGGAAGACGGGGGTCGAAGAGCAGAGCAAAGTGGGGTTCAAACAAACGGCAGAAGGGAAGAACAATCAAACAATGCAAGTCAACGGTATTAAATCCTTTAATTCAGTGGATTCTAAAGAAAGAATAGTCTTTTGGGTGGGTAAATCAAGCAAAAACAACAAGTGGGAAGAGCGCAAGCAGCTAAGGTCAGTCTTATCTCAAATTAGCAATTCAATTTCTGACATGGCTATAAATAATTGCAATCGACTATATTGGTTAAAACATGGTTCTTTAGAAACGATTAGATTATGAGAATTGGGAAAACATATAGGTGCTACAGGTGGGATTGAAGGAAATGCTATGACAAATCTAGAAGATCTGGAAAAAAGGGATAGGAATCTAAAATCCCAAAGAGAAGCTGGGGAAAATAATGGTTGTAGATGAGAATTTTATCAATAAATGTAAGAGGGTTCGGGAGTCCGGTGAAATGGAGATATATTAAGGATATTATTAGAAAGGAAGATGTCAGAATGGTGTGTTTGCAAGAAGTAAGAGGGGTAAATTTCAGTTTCAATAAATGTTGTCAGTTGTGGGGAGAAAATGACATTGATTACCTTTATCGCGAACCATCTAATGGGGCAGGGGCATCCTCATGATCTGGCACAAAAATTTCTTTCTATGCTCAAATCGCATAATTAGTACTCGGTTCATTGTGTTTTTCGGGTTTTTTAAGGAGAGTAGTATTCCTGTTGTCATAGTAAATGTGTATTCTTCTTGTACTCTGCTTGATAAAATACAAATGTGGGAGGACCTAAAAAAGATTAGACACAATGAACCTTGCAAATCATGGTGTATTTTGGGAGACTTCAACGCCATAAGAAGAGAAGGGGAACGTAAGGGGATAAACGTGCAAGTGGTAATAAGAGAGAAATCCAGGGTTTTAATAATTTTATTGATGAAATGGAAATGGTGGATATACCCTGTATTGGAAGAAAATTTACTTGGTACAGACCTAATGGCAAAGCTAAGAGTAGGTTGGACAGGTTTTTAACTACTTTTGAATGGTTGCAACATTGGCCAGGTTGTAAGCAATATGTCTTGGATAGACAAATTTCTGACCACTGCGCATTGGTGTTAAAATCAAATGTGGTCGATTGGGGACCAAAACCATTCAGGTTCCTAGATATCTGGCAGCAAGATAAGGAGTTTGATAATTTTGTCAAAAGAAAATGGGAAAGTTATTTGGTGTAGGGAAATGAATTCATAGTGTTAAAAGAGAAATTGAAAATGCTAAAGAGTGACCTGAAAGAATGAAACAAGGATGTTTTCGGGTACACTGATAAAATAAAACTTGATATTTTGAGGAAAATACAAGAGCTGGACATGAGTGACGATATAGATGAATTGGATGAGAACAAGATTAGGGAAAGAAGAGAACTATTGAGCCAATTACAGGATATAAATGTGAGGAATGAATCTTTATTACAACAAAAGTCAAGAGCACTATGGATCAAGCAGGGGGATTCCAACTCAAAATACTTTCATGCGTCAATTAGATGGAGGAGATTAAGGAATGAGATAAAAGGAATACATTGCTCTAGCTCAAGTAATTCGGTGGAATAGTCGAACACAGTAAAGGAGATGGTTAAAGAATTCTACAAGAAAAAGATGTCGGCCATTGAGGACATTGGAGTGAGGCTGGATAATGTTGAGTTTAAGGAGATATCTGAATCTGACAATAGTTTTTTGACTGGTCCCTTTGATGAAAAGGAGATTAAGGACGCCATTTGGAATTGCGATAGTCATAAAAGCCCTGGTCCAGATGGAGTAACATTCAGTTTCATTAAAAAGTATTGGGGTCTTTTAAATAAGGAGGTGTCGGGAACACTGAAATTCTTCCACAGAGAAGGGAAAATCCCGAAGGACTGTAATGCCTCTTTCTTAACGTTGATCCCAAAGTCTGAGAATCCTCAATCTCTTGAAGAGTATAGACCAATATCACTTGTAGGCTGTATGTTAAAAATCTTGACCAAAGTGTTATCTAACAGGATTAAAAAAGTTATTGAGAAAGTGATAGATGGATCACAACCGGCGTTTTTGTCAAATAGAGGATTACTAGACAGCGTTCTAGTAGTGAACGAGGTGTTGGATGAATTGAAAAGAAGGAGAAAAATCGCTTGGACTAGCTGGGAGAATATTTGTCAATCGAAAAAGGAGGGGGGACTAGGTATCAGGAGAATCGATCTATTCAACAAGGCACTCTTGGCTAAATGGCTATGGAAAATGGAAACACCAGAGACAGGACTTTGGAGGGAAGTTATAGAGTCGAAGTATGGCTCGAGGAGGCTAATAAAATCATCTAGAAGGTGGAAGGATTTAACAAAAGTCAGAATTTCAGACCAAGGCGACAACTAGTTCAATTCGAACTTGGTCTAGAAAGTTGGAGCTGGGGAGAAGGTCAAATTCTGGGAAGATGAATGGCTAGACAGTGGTCAACTCATAGAAAGATATGAAAGATTATATAATAACTCCGAGTTGAAGGATAAATCTATAAGTAATTTTGGAAGATGGTCCACAAAAGGTTGGGAGTGGAAATTCAGCTGGAGAAGAGAGTGGTTTGAGTGGGAAAAAACTATGGTAGAGGAATTTATGTCAATTATATCATAGGTGTCACTACACCAAGGTCTAAAGGTTATGCCTTCAGCTATGTTTTATGTGTGGAAGGCCTTTTCGAATAGAATAGCGATGAAACAAAATTTTTGGAGAAGGGGAGTTGCAATGGGGGATACGTTATGCGTTTTATGCAGGAAGGAGGAGGAGACAACTTCACACATCCTTGTCTCGTGTAAGGAATCAAATAAAGTTTGGAATATGTGCTTGAGCTGGATGGGGATTAGTTCGGTGAACCACAATGAGTTGATGTGTCATTTTGATCAATTCTCTTGCATATGCTTAAATCAAGAAGGCAATAGGTTATGGAAAAGTCTTTGGGTTTCAGTTGTATGGTGTATATGAAAGCAAAGAAACAGGGTCATTTTTAACTAAGCAAAAGTAGACGCAGAGGAAATCTTTACTATGGCACAAGTACAATCCTGGGTGTGGATGAAACATAAAGAAAGGAAAGTTAACTTCTCTTTTTCTGATTGGATTTTATCACCGCTAACCAGTATTAATATGGTAACTAAGTAAGTTTAGTTTGATGCAATCTGTGTAACTATTTTAGGACATAAAAGTAAAGCATGAAAGGCTGGGATGAACCAATAACTTAGTTTGAATTATTCATATCCTTGGTTATGGCATTTTCTGTTTTTTTGTATCACTTGAGAGAGGTAGAAGGTAGTGTTTTGTGATGCAGGTAAACAAGGAGAGGAGCAGAGAACAACAGGTATCAGAGGAGAGACATGTTGTCACAATTGTTAAAACGAGGAACAAAATGCAGTTAAGAAGCTGTGATGAAGGCGTTCGAAAGCTTATGAAGGAAGGAGTCAGGAGGGTGGTTTCTTGGGAAACAAATGGCAGTATTTGTTAGGAGGTTCTGCAGTCAGCAATGGAAGAGGAAGACAACAAGCGGTGGAAGGGAAAGATGAAATGTACACGAAGAGAAAGAAGAGGTTATGATTAGATAGAGCATAGCAGTTTCAAGAGGACCAAGTGACGTATGTTGGTATGATGCCACAAATGTGAGGTGGCTCAATATTCATAAAAGGGAAGTCAAAAATTTTAAAGTAATATCTAATGAATTCATGAACATTTAACCAATCTGTGAACACGGTGCAACAGCTTCAAGTCGAAGGACCATGTGATGTTTTGCTGGTATGATGCCACAATTTATGCAGATACGGGCTAGGATAGCATTTCTACAACTCAAAATTAGGAGGTTGATTGTTGAAGGCGGAAGAGAAGATAAAGGAAGGAAAAGCAATTGCAACAATGAAGGGAATACAATGATCAATAGTAGAAAAGAAGTTGACTTTCCACTAAAACAGGAAGGTCTTTCTTCAAGTGTCCATGAAAAGGCAAAGGCTTCATCATCCTTCCAATGGCTGAAACTGAAGGACAATGGCTTTTGAAGGTCTAAGACGACAATTTTATAGTCATAGTATATGCACACGTCGTCTATAGCTTTGAGTTATAGATGATAGTCACAAAATCGTATCTATTAGACCACTATAGGCAATGATTATGTACATAGCCATCGCCAATAGCGCATGTGATCTTAAAATATTTTCTTCAATCTTGTTCTTACTTTTCTTGCCTAAGTTTGATGTTGAGAAATTTTTTAGGGAGAACGACTTAGAGTTGTGGAAATTCAAGATGGTGGATAGAGATTGTGGTAAAGGAATAGTGGTTGTGGAGGAGCTCAAGAGCTTCAACGATGACGTACAACAATGGCGATAAGGAGAACACGAGCAGTAGTTTTGAACTTGGGCAATCACTCGTTCAACATTAAAAATGGATAAAAACTCATCAAGAAAGCACAAAAAGTATGAAAAACAACAAAACAATAAGGAAGGCACATTATAAGGAACGAGAGCAATGACAACAAGAAGAGATCATATAGAAGACAACAGTGGGAGCAACAAAAAAGAAAGTGCAAAGACGAAAAAAACTATAGTGAGAAATAAAAAAACATACAAATGAAGTTTATGATCTAATAACCATAGTCTATATGGTAGACATAGGTATAGGTGATGATTGCCTAAAAAATTGTAGTCTATAATGGTCATTATAGGCAACAATTGCCAAACCGTAGTGTATATGCGCTATTTCAAATAAACGATAATTATAATTAGAACTACAGTCTATAGGTTGAACTTATTTTTAAGATTGTCACCGCATTTTTGTAAACGACGCTCCTGCTTATATTGTTGTATATACATGTTATACTCTTTTTGTACTAATAAAAATAAATTAATAATAAAGTATAAAATAATAATATATTAATAAAAAGTTGACTATTATTTGATGGACTTAAAATAAGTCTTTTCTCCATAAAATACTTCTCTTTTATGTAAAAAAAAAGAAGACGTAGTAGAATAGAGAATGAAACGATTGAAAATTTTGAGTGAATATTTATCTAGTTAAATTTTCATAAATTATTTGTTAGGAAATCTTAGTTACAAAATCTTAGGTATAGTGGATTAATTAGGAATAGTTAATTTGATCTTCTATTAAAAGGAGATATAACAGTGAGATTCAACAAAATTATCCAAAATCTTAAAAATCATAAAAAAATATCTACTTATGATACTTAAAATCGATTAAAAATATATAAATTTTAAAAATGAAACAATATTAGTTACCAGATAACTAATTTAGACTTATAAAATATATCTCTTAAATATTACTAAGGAAAAGTCAATTCAATTCTGAATTATGAATGTTGTAACTTGAGTTTTGAATAAGTGAATGGAAGGTTAGCTACAGTCAATCAAAATAAAAGAAATTATAAATACATAACAAATACTGTTGGTGTTTTTTTCATAAATAGACAAAATACCTAATAAAACATGTTGATCATTCAATAATCAATGTCCAGAAAAGACTCAAATTGCATATAATTTTTTTACAGTGGAAATTGACAAATTTGTTATCACCAAAGTTTTGGTAGATCAAGGAAGTTCAGTCGACATTTTATATAGAAAAAACTTTCAAAAAATAGGATTCCGAAATAAAAAAATCCAACCTTATGATGAGCAGGTAGGGTGAAGCTCGTATTAAGCCGGGTGAAGATCTTCGCCCGTTACTTAACACACATAGGGACTACATTACAGTCAACCGACAACGAATTGATGAGTCAAACACTTGTTAAAAATGATGATTTATTTTCCTAAACAGCCTCTGACATGCCAAGGCTAAGTCTGAATGTCATTCATTACACACCATCTTTTGGTTTATAAAGAAGCAAGATCGGTCGCCCAAAAGAAGAGAAAGATGGGTGAAGAGAAGTGCAAGGCAGCGCACAAGGAAGCTGAAAAACATGTCAAAGTCGACTTCATCAAAAAATAACTCTACACCACATGGCTGGAAAATGTGGTTATGGTCAAAAAATTTAATGGTAAGTGGAGGATGTGCATGGATTATACCGGCCTCAACAAAGCTTGTCCAAAAGATGTTTAGAGAGATGCTTACCTAAAAGGTTGAAGTTTATGTTGATGACATAGTAGTCAAATCTGATTCATGTTCGCATCACATTCAAGATCTTAAAGAAGTCTTTAAAGCTTTCAGAGATCATGGTATGCGACTTAACCCCAACAAGTGCACGTTCGGGGTTGAAGGAGGAAAACTCTTAGGCTTCAAGCTCACACATTGTGGCATCAAAGCGAATCTAGAAAAATGTAAGGTTATTACTGAAATGAGAAACTCTGAAAATGTAAAAGAAATACATAAGTTGATCGACCGACTAACGACCCTATCCAATTTCTACCAAAGTTGGCAGAAAAGACCAAGCCTATATCATCCAACTTTTGCAAAAAGCAACTAAGTTTAACTCGACGCCCGAATGTGAGGAAATCTTTCTTCAATTAAAAGCATTCTTGGTAGTCCCTTCGCTCATACAAAAATCGGATGCTCAACGACCAATCATAATATACCTTCTGGTATTAGAGGAAGCGATCAACGCGACTCTAGTACAAGAGTGGAAAAAGAAGAACGATCGGTCGATTTCATTATGTGAGTCCTACGCGGGGTAGAGGTCCGCTATTAGATGATTGAAAAGGTATCTCTAGCACTTGTTGTCAACGCACGAAGAATGTGAATGTATTTTCAAAATCATCGCATTATAGTGAAGACCGATTATCCTATTATGAAGATCCTAGCTAAACCTGATTTGGTTAGACAAATGATTGGATGGACAGTTGAATTATCAGAATTTCACATCTAGTATCAACCAAGGGGGGGAATTAAGTCTCAAACCTTAGCTGATTTCATGGCTAAACTTAGCCCTCGATCGACTGAAGACGAAGATCTCCAATGGACCTTACATGTGGATGGTTCATCCAATGACAAGTCATGCAGGGCAAGGGTAGTTCTTGAAGGCCCAGGCAATATTCTCCTTGAACAATCATTGAAGTTGGTTTCAAAAACGTCAAATAATCAAGCAAAATATAAGGTCATCCTGGTCGGGCTCAATTTAGCTTATGACATGAAAGGCCAACAACTTCTTTGTAGGAGCAACTCTCAACTAGTAGTTGAACAACTTAAAGGAGAATTTAAGGTGAAAGAGTCTTTAGTGCAGAAATACTATCACTTCGTTCAGAATTTGATGTCTAAATTAAAAAATGTTCACATCGAACACATTCAACGAGAGCACGATGTTAGAGCTGATATGCTTTCAAGGTTGGCTACCACTAAAAAGAAAGGGCTCCAACGGTCAGTCATCTATGTAATCCTCAGGAATCCCACCGTCAGCACAGACGAGTGCATGGCCATTGTTGAAAAAGAAACCTGGATGATACCTATTAGACAATTTTTAGAAAAATGGTGAATATGAAGCACGAGAGGAGAAGATGATGAAGCAACAGACCACTCGATTTGTCCTTATCGGTTTCGACCTATATTGACGAGGATACACTCTGGCACTATTGAAATGCATATCAACAGATCAAGTTGACTATGTCAAGTGTGAAATACAAGAAGGCGTGTGCGGGAGTCATTCAGGAGCAAGAACGATGGCTACTAAGGTACTGAGGGAAGCATATTACTGACCAACCGTCCAAGGTGAATGCACGGAGTTTGTGCACAAATGCTTAAAGTGTAAGGAGTACGACACTTTATCTCATCAGAAGCCCGAGAACCTGCATTACATCCTTTCCCTATGGGCCCTTTGCAAAATGCAGTATGGACATTATCGAACCTTTCTGCCCAAGTAAAGGACAATGTAAGTTTCTCTTAGTTGAAATTGACTATTTCACTAAGTGGATAGCGATCAAACTCTTGGCAGTGATTACAACACGGAATGTTCAAAATTTTGTTTGGAAGAATGTAATATGTTGTTTCGGCATACCACATGTTATCATCACTGACAGCAGTCGACAATTCATTGATTGTGGACCTTCTGAATTCTATGAGAAACTCAATATCAAGCACATCACTACTTCAGTGGAGCACCCCAAACCAATGGGCAGGCCGAAGCTACGAACAAAATAATTCTTAATGAATTAAAGAAGAAACTTGGTCCAACCAAAGGCAAGTGGACCGAGAAACTTCTTGAAGTCTTGTGGGCTTATAGGTGCACACCACAAACCACCACTCAAGAAACTCCTTACAGTCTAACGTACGGTACTGAAACAATGATCCCAGTAGAAGTCAGGGAACCTTCCCTACAACATTAAATGTTTGACATCAACATCAATCAAGAAAGCTTATCGGTCGGACTCGATCTAATCAATGAATTTAGAGACAAGAGCAGGATAAGAGAAGAAGCTTGCAAGATTTGGGTGGCTAGAAGATACAATTCAAAGGTAACACCTCAAAGCTTTCGAAAGGGGGATTTGGTATGGCAAATGCACAACGATGCTAGGAAGAATGCAGGCAAATTTTCAAGCAATTGGGAAGGACCTTTATGAGTTAAAGACACGACAATCGGTGGAGCCTATTATTCAGAATTTTTATCTGGAAAATCTACACTGAGAAAATGGAATGTCACGCATCTCAAGTTTTATTACAGTTAATATAATTAATAGTGCACTCATTCCTCACTCGGTCGTTTTATCCCTAAGGAGGATTTTCGATCGAGAATGTTTTAACGAGGCTCTTTAAATTTACATTTGTTGTTATTTCAGTTGAAACACGCATTACATTAATCTTTTTGATAAGGCAAAACATCAACTTGAAGTTACGAAGACCTAGTCGGATAGGCAGTTCGCTTAACAATTAACAGTCTTTAGCGACCGCACGCATACAGGATCAGAGAATTTTCCATAAAAATGGTTATCAACTAAAGCAGTCTGCTTAACAATTAGCAACCCTTACCGATTACATGCATAAAAGCATGCCCACAATCAGAAATTTTGCCTTAGAAATGGCTATCGACTAAGGAAGTTGCTTAACAATTAACAACCCCAACCGAATGACTACATAACAAGATTGATATGGACATAATGTTGGTTCATTAAACGTTCTATTGAACCTTGAAGCCTAACGCGTAATTTTGTTGAAGAAAATCATAATTCATTGCAAGAAGTGTGCCAAAGTTTATAGCCCGGACAACATAACAAAAATATTAAATGATTATTTGACTACAAGTTATCTAAAGAAAACCTGTGAAGATTATTTCAAGCGTACGCTAGGTCAACATTAATTTTATTTTATCTAAAAGGTCAAATTCAATATCATTCGGTCAGTACTTCAAACTATTAAATTTATTATAAGTTAAAACTAAAGAGATCAAGTTCAACAAGTATTATCGGTTGCCATAAGAAAAAGATAAGCTGTTGAACCAAGTTGTGTTCAAGCTTTGAAGAATCCAAACCCTTTGAAGGATGATAAAGCCTTGGCTGTGCTTGTTGTTGCTGTGCTGTTATAGTCTAGTTTTGGGGTAGTTTGAGTGTTGTAATTCACCCCTTGATCGAATCTAAAGCATAGGCATTCTCAATCTTTGTGAAAGTAAAATGTTTTCAAACTAAGTTAAAACAACCGATTGTTTTGTCGAAACAACCGATTGTTTACACTTAGATGTTT
>Ga0123341_1005102_pt1 | contig 11649 bp, 5 predicted proteins | sample Turbeapinknodule_FD_89959 | JGI IMG/M metagenome (GOLD analysis project Ga0123341, IMG submission 89959) | Root nodule microbial communities of legume samples collected from Mexico - Turtle bean Mexico pink nodule | ecosystem: Host-associated > Plants > Roots > Nodule | place: Mexico: Nepantla... | reverse complement strand
TGCTTAAGTTGACTTGTTAAACCTTAAAAAACTTTTTAAACATCTAAAACCTTATTTTTTTTAATCAAATAGATTTTTTTTAAAAACCTTAAATGGGATATACTAATTTCGACCTATGTTATCGAAATCATAAGCTTATGGTGTATAACATATTTCCATTCCTAACTATGAAACCAACATTCAAATTTATTTTTCATACCTTTTTACAATGTGTACGATTTAAATTCTTGGTGCTCATGAATACACCAATCAACTTTTAAAGATCCATGTCAAACAAATCAATTCTCAGGATCTAATCAAATAAGAGTCGAATTTCAAAATCACAATGATATTTAAGGCTTGTATTTAAGTGATGATTTTGCCGGCCGCATTGAAACTTCTCCAGCTGCTGTAGTCTACCATATAATCAAAGAAAGCCAATCAGCATGATAGACATTTTCTTTTAAATATTCATGACTTAAGAACACATTCATGACTGAAGAACACCAACTTACCCAGACTAGTGACGTCTCATTTCCTGAAATATATTTGTCACCCTTGGGGACAAACGGGGGAGGAATTTAAACAGCTGTATACAAAAAAAGAGAGGTGATATTAACAACTACAAATTGAAACAGGGCAAACTTCAGTAGCTGTTCTCAAAATAGAAATTTTCAGATTACTAGTAATGTTATGGTTCAAAAATAAGAATCAATAAAGGTTATTGTTCACAGGATTACAGTCTACTAGAGATTGCATAAAAGCGGCAGTTGCAGGTCTGTACAATGATGGATAATTTCATATTAAAGTTGAGGTAAAGGCCAAAGAATAACCTTATATTTCTAATTCTAAAAAAAACAAGTACATGAAATGAAAATGTACATGATATCAGTAGTATTTAGCAGTCACTAAAGAGGAGAACGTACCCAAAGTTTCACGCATGCATCCATGACAACTGGGACCAGGCAGACAAAAATAGTTAATGCTGACTGATCAACTTCAAGCCCGTAGTGCTCAACAATTATCTCTAGCAAAGTTTGCCAACCAGATTCAGAATGATACCTGCAGGCATTCCATTGTCCAACAAAAGCAGTCAACAACAACATGCTTAACAACCACACCCCTTCAAGAAAAAAAAATACAATACAACAAAACACATTTTCAAAACCCGTTCCTTCCAAAATGATGCTTATCAGTAATCACTAATTATAGACAAAGGAATGACATGCAGCCTAAGTACATCCTTTGCAAAGATTTCAACCACAGACACAATACTTACCCAGAACATAACCATTGCCATTTCTAAGCAGAGATCTATGCCTGTGACTGATTTTTTAAATGGAATTGAAGGTATTGTGGGATGAACTCGAAAATTAGGCCTATGCCTCGGTATTTTGAATGCATTGATACATGGTGCATGTAATACGATGAGCAAGTTAATAATTCTTTAAAAACCAAGTTTCACTAAATGGAAGGCAATTACGAGATGCAAAGGAAATTACCCTAAGAATATATCTGTGATCAGTATAATTAGAAAAGCCTTCCCGGTGTCTGAAATATTATTGATAATTTTATAACCTGTAAATTTTAGCAAGGCTACCTGCACAACAGGAGCAAACCAAAAATAAAATTAAAGATAATTAGTATGTATATTTTAGATTGCAACACTACAAAATATTAGTAAATATCAACAATCCAAGTTGAAAAAAAAAATATTAAAAATGCTAAAGAAGCCTTCCAGAAGATATGAGGGCTATGCCCAAACCATATGCACCAAATAGTAGCACAAATTGCATATTACTAAAATTAGGTCCAAGGAGCTATGACATACCCAAATTCACAAAAAAGACTGAATAATGTATTCCACAAAAAAACAACAGCAAAACAATGTAATACACTTAAACTAAAGACACTCATTGTAGTTATTGACACGTGTCGTTAGAGATTTCTCCTTTTTATGATTCCACCACTTGTCCCGTGCCTTGTTAGCTTTAAACTGCTTCTTATAATAGCAACAAGCTGTCAACTTTTCATTTGAAAAAACTTTTTTTCAATACCTATTGGAGCCTTTTTAACAACATTTTTATCAAAAACTTTTTTTTTTGAATTTCTAGAATCATTCTTCTATTATATGTCATTTTATATCGAAAACTCTCTTTTTGTTAGACAACATAATATCTTCCATGATGTCAAAATATAATTGAAACAATATTCTTTCAAATGGCTCCAATATGCCCCCTAAAAACGTCTTCTTGAGTCAATTGAAAGGAGGCCTTTCTAAATTTGTGAATGATATACCTCTTCACGAACAAATTGTGTCAACACTACTGATGATCAATTGACTGACATGTCCACCAAGTTTCATAGAGGCTCTCATGTTGACTACATTTGAAACATGGCTGACTCATATGACATAATCTAACTTGAGAGGAGTGTTATATAGCATCTATAACTACCAATTAGGGTTGGAGTTATGATAATTTTAGGTATTTAATTTATTCTTATGTATTTATGATTAATTCCATTGTACCTTTATATGTGATTATAAATAAGACTTTTGTGTGAACATACAAACTCACACAACATTCACATTATGACAGAAAACAAATCTAATAAAACAATTAATGCATCAAAACATTTAACGGAAAGAAAAATGATGAACTTACTTTACTCTTATTGAAGTATAAAAGAATAAATAAAGAGATCCCGTAAACTGTATCTGACCATATGTTGGCAAATGCTCTGCGATTCTCCAGTCTCCGCTCTTCCCTCAACTCTAATCTGTTGGTGCAATAAATAGAATGGCAAAAAGGAAAATGAGTATAGAACAATCAAAGGTCATCTTAAAATAATTACTATTACTAAATCTAAATATCATAACAACTAATCAACAAGTTCAGGACTACATTGATTCTCGTTTTGCTCAAAGTCTTCACCAGTTCATAAGTTCTTTATAAGCAGAATTCAGGTAAAGAATGATGCAAAGATTTTGTAAGATTAGCGCGAGACATGTTAAACAACAGGCAGTTACAGTGCAGACTCTAGCATGATTGCTTTTGTGGACTTTATTACTGAATTCAATATTCTTACAATGCTCATATTCTGAATACAGCTATAGTAATCAACAGAAGAAAAAGGAAGAGCATCATTCAAGACAATAAGGCAAAAGAAAGAGGGATTGATCTTACGCTTTATGTCTTAATTCCCACCAAACCTCCTCATCAGAAAGAGGTGGAGATTTACCAATCTCGACCTCAAGCTCAAATCGTCCCCTCTCAGTTTTTAGTTCCTCTACTATTTCAAGTTTTTGATATCTTCTTATATCAAGCATTTGTGCTGCAAGTGGTACAGTCTTCACATATCTATCGACATCAAAAGGTTGCTTGAATGGTTACATGAACATTTTTAATTCAAGAATGTAAAACTAACACACAAGTAAAGGTATGAATAATCTGAAAACCTTTTACTCAATTACAAAGAGTAAAGGTATAAATTATAGTTTTCTGTCTAAAATAAAACAAAGAGTAATTTCAAATGACACCCCTTGAGATTTTCTCGAATTACACTTACACGCCCTGTTTTTTTTCCACCTTTACACTTAAGTGTAATAGTTTTCGAACTTAAGGGGATGTATGTGAATGCAAAAGAGTTGACAATGTATCGTTTTAAAACTAAGGGAAGATATGTGTAGGAATTTAAAAAAGTTGGTACAGGGTAATTCGAACAAACCTTAAAGGGTGCCAATGTAATTTATTCTAAATCAAAACATGAGCTACATATCAAATCATCAAAACCACCAGGTAACCAATTCTGCACATTAAGTAAAAATATCATAATACTTTTTCTTATCCACTTTTATCTTAATTATTGTTAGACAACTCCTGAAATTTTTAGCAGTGAGATGAAAGCTCATTAATGATTTTATAGATCTGACATGCTCTCCATCCATACAAGCGTCATTAAGCATGAAATGTGGACAATGCATGGGCCCACTAATATCTGTCCTAAATGTTAACTATGAAGAATCAGACCTTCTACCAATTGACCAGAGACTTTGATATCATGTGAAGGACTAATAACCCTCCCAGTGTGGACCCACAAATGGTTTTGTATCTCTAAAATTGATAGCAAAGCCTCTCTGACACAGTGGTTGTGAGTTTGATCCTTGACCCTCTTCTTCATAATTAAATTAAACTTCAGCACAAGGGAAAGTGGGTTTGTGCATAGATTTCAAGCCCAAAAGACCTCTCTAGTGTGAAGGCCTAACTGGTCATGCTATAGATATAAAACCATTATTGAGCATCCACCCTATAGCTGAGGCTATTGGGAGAATTGACCTTTGACACAAATACGTTTGACTACTCGAGAACAAATAATGGTATTCCATTCAATAGCACAATGTTTAAAAAGAAGGGATTATATCCTGGCAAACCACTGTTTTCTGAAGATCTATATTCTTTGGCACCGGATTATGAGAATAGCTATATCTATTATCTTGGCCTCTTCTTTTCTCCGACTGTATTTATGGGTTCCTACTTGGTAGCTGAACCAGTGACCCATGATATTCCTTTGCACACTGAGTTTCCTCAGCATGCCCTTGGGCAACCTATTACATCGCAGATTGATCTTACCACTCCCCTACTCTGTCTCATTCTAAGCACTAAAATATTGGCCTTGCCCACTCGAATTCTATATGATGGGCAACCCATTCCTAAAACATTGCCTTGTCCTCCAAAGACGTCATACTTCTACTCATCAGCATGCATAGAGAATTACACACTCACAGGTATATCTGTTTGTGCACAAATCTAGAAGCATTTTGCAAAACAAGATAATCAGCCAACAGAAAAAATTTCATATATTCAGAAGAAAAATGAGATTTGAAGAGTGTTGATAATCAAAACATACCTGTCTAAAAATGGCATAAGAATATAGTCATGAACCAGAAAATCCATTGCCCAAGGTACAATAATCAACACTGCCAAAAATTTTGCCTGTAATAACAATTTCGGTACATGGAATTGAGTTACTGAATAGAGAATAAGTTAAGCGAGCACCACAACATCATTCACTTGGTATGACAATATTAGGATGCTGGATAATGTCTGAAAAGGAGAATTGAAAATTTGACATCAATGATTTAAATGCTTCCAAAAAGAATGAGTTGATATAAAGATCAAACACACAATGTCTAAGTTCAAATCATGTCATTCCAACTTCAGTTGCAGCTGCTGAGCTTATATCCGTGCTTTCCCCCACCCTTATTGTACAAGGCTAAGCTATTAACTAAGTGAGGGTTTTGGTTGAGAAGAAAAATGAGATTACATAAATGAAAAGCATTTCGTGAACATAAGGAAATGCACTAACCGAATTTGACGAGGCATACTGGAAAACACGATCTTCATAAAGCATGTCATCATCTTCCCCTCCAAAAATCAAATACCTAGCTGACTCTACCAGCCCCTTGTCGGCGGGAAGATCACCGGAATCAGCTCGCACATTATCCCTATAATCCTTCATGCCCTGCTCCCAGTCCGAAGAGGAAGTGTTACTCTCCCCATCCAAAAGCCAGTCTTCCCATTTCCTATACTCTTGGTTCCTCGTATCTTCTTGGGCTTCTCTTAACTCCACGATTGCTTCAGCTCTCTGCTTCCATGCCTCAAACTTCTCACCCTCAGATAACTCTTGTGTGCTGTCAGCCTCGCCCGCAGCCGCAGCCACAGCCTCAGCCTCCGCCTCCGCCTCTACCATATCATCGTCCCTCAGACCAAGCCAATTCCCATCATCTTCGAAAAAGAATTTCTGCCACCAACTGCTCTTCCTTGAATGCCCACTATGCTTTTCCGCTTTTGAAATGAATCCATTAAGCCGCCTCGTTTTGCTTCCCAACTGAATCACAAAGTTGGATGAACCATTCGAGACGAAAGAGTTCAAAAGCAGTTTCTGATTAAACAAGATTAAGTTGTGGCATAAAACAGTTGAAGAGCTCATGAAGAACATGAATATATGCCCACATTTTTCAGTTTCCCGAGTGAATGCACAACATTCTGGTTGGTTATGTTCTGCTTTAGCACAAACTCACCCAAGACAACCTCAACAATTCATATTATCCTCATCTATTCTATTCTATATTCTAATAGTCACCCCTTTTTGCCTTTATTTCTTTATTTATTTATCTAATTATACGACTCTACAAAAATAGCGTTACCCCCCAGAACAATCTTAAGCATGGCTATGGTTCCGCCACGTTCTATCCCATCTCTTTCTTCACTTCTCCATTTAACACTATAAATACTTATATATATTACATGTAAAAAATCATTTTCAGTACCAAAAAATCGTATAATAAAACATTAAGAAAATTAATTACCCTGGTTACTCATTGCTTTCATAATTATTAATAATTACTAAATGATATTAACTATAAAATTGTTAAACACTTCATTTGTTTACTTGTATATGGGTAAGAGTCAAATGCACAAAAAAAAAAAAGTTTAGGTTTGCAATAATTGATAGATATATTATCTTTTTTTTCTTACCCTTATGTTTTTTATGCATACAATTCACACAAAAACAAACCTTTATTTAAGTGTTGACAATTATGAATAAAAAAATTATTTCAAACTTTTTGAAATAAATTTGAGACTCAAATCTTAGCCGCAACTCAATACACGTAATAAAAAATATTTGGTAAAAATTTCATATCAAAACACTTAAGAAATAAGGCATAATAAAGACTACATCGAAAGACAAGACACCTAGAATTAGGGTTTTTAACCTACCTTCTAGAAGTTATGCCTAAAGGTGCGGTTTTGATCATGGTCAACACCCTAGGCAGCCTTTCTCCATTGCCATTTCTACCCTTCACCCATCGTGCCCACCAAGGAACCCCTTCCTATAAATAGGGTGTCTTGCCTCATGTATTTTCACCTAGATTTTGAATATAGTAAAGAAACTCTACTTTAGTGATTAGTGAGCTTTGTCTCTTAAATGTTTTGGGTTTTATCTTGAGTATGTGAGCATTTTAAGTGACGACTCTTCCTTCACTTACCTTGGAGTTTCCCACCCTCCAAGTGGCGTGATCATCTTCACCTTTTTTCACCATAAGCTTCCTTCATCTTATCTCTTTTTCCATCATTCCTTGCGCCATTTATGTTACTTGTTTATGTTCTTGTTTGTTTCCTTTTCTTTTGGTTATCTTCATTCATCCTTTATTTCCATTGTTCTTAATTATCGTCCCTTGCATCATAATCCCCTTATTCTTGTGCTTTTCTCTTTGCCCTTCTGAAGTGAACCTTCACACTTACTTAACCACTTGGTTAAGTTCGTGTCCAGTGGGAGTCTTCTTAGGGTTCTCACCTTAAATTGCTAAATAAAAAATCATAAACATGAGTAACCAATTAAAATGTGCAAACCTAAAATCAACGAACATAACCTTTTGTGAATCTCGACTGAATTTGGGACAAAAAGCGGAAAATTTTAAGTCAAACAAATTAGTATTCACATAGAAAAAAAAAATCAAACAGTTTCACACACAAGCGAACCTTCCTTTCAACCCTGGCAGTGATGAATAAAAAATTTATTGCAAATCTCGTGGGACGAATTTGGGGCTCAAATCTCAGTGAAAAACTCAATACACACAATGAAGAATGTCTGGTAAAAAATTTAGACCAAAATACTAGGGGAATAAGGCCTATTAAGTCCCAGACAGAACGAAATTTAGAAAATTTTGGTAGACGATAGCATTGGTTTGCAAAAAAATTCTTAAAAATTCTCTCGAAATAATTTTTTATTGAAATTGTTGTAAAATAGATTTAAACAAAATTTATTTTTTAAATTTCGGTCAAAAGGCACAATATCACTACAACAATCAAAATTTATTTATTAGAATCAAATCCCAACAAATTTTATTTTTTAAATCTTGGTCTAAGGCACCATACCACTAGAAAAATCAAAATCAAATCGCATGACATTAGCTTCCACTATGCATGGTATAATTGAGATATGGTTGGAGAGTGAGGTAGGTCACATCGATGACAACAAATGTGGAGTGAAATTTTCCCAAGATATGTTTCAAATGGGTGGTCACTTTTTTAATGAGGACCAAAAAAGACAAATATTAGCTATAATAAATCCTTTCTAAGATTTCGTTTCTCTTTGTCACTAATCCTAGGGTTCGACTTTCCTTTGTCACCCATAATCTTATTTTCACTTAATTTTCTCTTCCTAGTTTTGTATTTTCCCTATACCTTATAAACTTTTAGGGTTTTTGATTTGATATAGTCTTGATTTGATCTTCTAGTGAGGAAACTCGTGTTTGTTATGCTCAAAGGGTCTTTTTTTAATTCATTTTTTAAGGATGATTTTGGTGTACATATTTTTTTTGTTTGGTTTAACTTGTTACATCATATTTATCAATTGCTTTACCTTGAAACAAGAGTAAGACCTTCCCACTTCATAACAATATAACTAGGTGCCTCTCATATGAATAGGAATCTAATCATATGCTATATTATTTCTATATTCACTTCATATTATGAATCCAGGTACGGGAATGAATCCAGATACGGAACTGAATGCAAGTACTTTATTAGGAAAGACTTTGGCTGATCAAGTTGCTGTTTTACGCTTGCTATTTCCTGGAGTTCAAAAGATGCCAGGTTATATAGAATCTGCATTTCGTTCATCAAGAACAAATGAAGTTTATTTCTTCTTTCGAAACAAGTATATGCGGTTGTATTACACTCCTGGACAACCGACACAGATAGATGATAAGATTTTGACAGATTTGCGTTGGATCCGTGATGACTTTCCATCACTTAAGGGTACGGAATTTGGAGCATATGGAGTAAGATGTTCCTTCGACACTGAAGGCAACAAAGCATATATCTTCTGTAACAAAATATGTGCTTACATAGACTATGCTAATGATAAGATACTATCAATTTCCACAATTGATCGTATGTTTCCTGTCTTGGAAAACACGTTGTTTGATAATTGCATAGACTCTGCATTTAGGTCATCCAGAAGAAAAGAAGTTTACTTATTCAAGGACAATAAGTATGCATGCATAGACTATGGTTCCAAGCAACTTATTGGCACCATTCGTAACATCACTGATGGATTTCCTGTTTTGAAAGGTACCATATTTGAAGATAGAATTCATGCGTGTTTCGCTTCTCATAAGGAGAATCAAGCTTATCTTTTCAAGGGAGAAAACTATGTACTGATCAATTTCACCCCAGGTACTACAAATGACATTCTTGTGCATGTTGTGAAGCCCATCGTTGATGGTTGGTCATCTTTTAGAGACATTCTGCCTATCAATTTAGTCCCCGATGCTCCACCTAGTCGTATTTATATATCCTTGGATGAATCGTGTGATGAGTTATCTGAATTTGATTCCGATTCTGACAAGTTATCTGATATATTTGAGACAGATTCGTATGTAGAGAAATTTTCCAGAGAGGAAAAACCTCTTTATTTGGACGAGTTTGATAACTTTCCAGAGCAAAGTGATAGGAGAAACAAATGATTTCGAGGAGCATCTACGACAAATGTCTCTCAACTCAAAATACATGGAAAAAGACCTACACTTACCTAAGCTGGATGAAGTTGACAGAATTTTTCGGCGTGCTACATCTTTTTTAAAGAAAAAAATAAAATGACATTCGCAAAAACTCAAGTGTAATCATCATGCTTGTGTAAAGGGTAGCCTTAGAGAAATTGCAATGAATAATAATGAAGTGGCTTTGGTATTGATTCATTTTTTTTTTAAATTATAAATTTTTTAGATTTAGCTCTTTATTTGTTTGATATGCTTAGCATTTATTAGTCAATTACATCACAACTTATCTGTGTTGAGTCATGTCATTTAGGATTAGGGTAAAGTTCTCCCAACCCCTTTTTTTACACGCATTAAATTTGGAATTGCTTAAAAGAAAGTCAATTTTTTTTTTGTTACTTATGTCAGGCAATTGTGTACTGTTAACTTTTTTTAGTTTTAAAATTTAATTTTATTTATTGTAACTTAATAATTAAGTTAGATGTGGATCACATTTGAGTGAAAAATTGATAAAATAGTTTTTGTTTTAAAAATTTATTTTATTTGTCACTTAATTGTTGCTAGATGGAAATCATGTTATTTGGAATGCGAAGAAATTAGTACGCTATTGTTTTAGACTATTTTTTCTATTATTATTATACCGTTCTAAATTTATGAAATTTGTGCTTGACTTTGCATTAACTGTTTTTAATTTGATTAATTATCTATATCTATATATGTTATGAAAATTAAATAAAATATAATACTTAATAATAGTTATAGACATATTTATGTCCCGAATTATGTAATAAAAATATTTAAGATATTATTCTATATATTGATCAACTGGAAGATATTTAACATATATTCTACATATTGATAATTGAAAGATATTTTTTAATATATCAATATTTTTTAATAGGTTGTCTTTGTCTATACAGGTATATTATAAGTCTATGTTCTATAATTTTATAAGGCAAATATTTCCTACACCCAACATTTTTTAACCTGCACCAGTATAAATTTTTAAATTTCAAAAATTACTTTTATTCCAGAAATGAAAATTCAGAATAGAAAATAATATATTCTAGAAAAGTAGATCCGAAAGAGATTATTGTGTTTCTGAAATAAAAATCAGAAACCAAAATCAAAATTTCATTCCAGATAAAAAAATTCGAAATTGAAAATAATGCATTCCGAAAAAATAAATTTAGAAGAGATTATTGTGTTCGGGAAATAAAAATGCAGAAACAAAAATCAAAAGGAATTCCTAATAAAAAAATATGTTCTAGAAAAAATGATCTAGAAACATATTCCGAAAAAGGGGGTCGGAATGTATTTTAATATGTACCCATTCTTTTGAGGGCATTTTCGTGTTTTCCCCTTTGGGTGAAGTTATCTGGTGCAGTAAGCAATTGTCATTTTATAATCGAATTACATAAAAGAATCCAATTTGAAAACCATCTTTATAATTCTTCAGTCAATAAGAAAAGGAAAATGTTGGTTGAACAACCGCTTATCTCATTGCTCTAGTGTACAACTGTCCAGGTGGCAAATAAACAAATATTAAATTGTTGTTGCGGGGCCCACAATTTTTTTTTTGAAAAGGTTTAATCTTTGGTTCAAATTTCCATTAGGGTTACAAAACTCTCCCTCTTTCAATTTCTTCTTCTTTTGGTGGCTGAACTCTCCCTCTTTCAATTTCTTCTTCTTTTGGTCCCGTGGTTCACCAGTGCACCGTTCCCTCTTTGAATTTCTTATTCGCAAAGGTCTCGTGGTTCTCCAGTGCACTGTTTCCTCTTGCAATTTGTTGTTGTATTGGTTTCATGTGCCGTGGTTCCGTGGTCTTTTTCTTCGTCGCCGTCGTCGACCGGTGTTTGCTCGGTGGACGCCCTCCATCTCTTTTCACGGTGGTTAGGTGATAAAGGTAATATATTTTTGATTCAATGGATTATGAAGTGAAATATTGTTGTTGTGTGATTTTGATGTTGTTGTAGAGCCTATTTTGATTCAATTTTAGTTTGAGTTTCGTGTTGAAGGAAGTTTGAAGCTTTTCTTCCTTGAATGTTGAACTGTTGGTATTGTTGTTATTACTAGACACATTGATATAAAATTGATAAATTTTT
>Ga0123341_1005100_pt1 | contig 11652 bp, 12 predicted proteins | sample Turbeapinknodule_FD_89959 | JGI IMG/M metagenome (GOLD analysis project Ga0123341, IMG submission 89959) | Root nodule microbial communities of legume samples collected from Mexico - Turtle bean Mexico pink nodule | ecosystem: Host-associated > Plants > Roots > Nodule | place: Mexico: Nepantla... | reverse complement strand
TGATAATATTTATAGAGATTTAAAGTATATTTAAGCCAATTGGTTATATTAGTACATAAGTAATGATTAATTTTTTTTTATATTAAGTATAGTTTTAGTATACTATAATTGTTCTTATCAGAAAAGAGTGTTGTTCTCTCGATGTGGAAGAAAGTGGTTTGTCTTGCAAGTTAAGTTATGTTCGTCAAGTTTGTTGAAGACGAGGCAAAGACATTATCTGCAAAAGATTATCTGACACTTAAATCCGTAAGAACATATAGAATTATAAGTATATAATTGAGTATGAGAATGAAGTCAATACTTCCTGTGGGATTGATTTGTATTTATAAGCTATTTTTTTTGCTTGAGCTGAGGTATTCAAAAGACATTCAAAACAAAGAAGATATATAATTGATTATTGAATATTTATCATTCAATTATTATTATAAATATCTAAGTTATACGATTGTACTTGATTTGATTGTATTGCATCCGATTTCATTGAATTTTATATTATTATATGTATCTCCGTATATCTTGGATATGGATAGGTACATAAGTCCCCAACATCCGAATCCATAAATGAGGTGCATTTGGACTGATTTGATGGATGAACGGGTTTTAGTGTTCGCCAAGTGTTCATTGGATTATTTTGATTCAATGATATTTTATTTGTTGTGAGTTGAATTACTTTGAGATAGTAATTTATTTTCAAATAACTTGTCAAATTATGATGGCTGCTTATTTTTAAAAGAATTTGTATAACTTTGTTCCGATGATTACTTGATCTCATATAATGATTTTGTATAACTTTGACCCGATGATGTTTCATCTCAGATAGTGATTATGCATATCTTGGATCTCATGACTATTTGATCTCGGATAACAATTTTGTATAGCTTTAATTCGATTATTGTTTAATATCGGGTAGTGATTTTGTTTTCCAATGATTGTTTGGTCTTGGATAGTAATTGTTCCGATGATCGTTTGATCTCAGATAAACATTATTGATTCGATGATCGTTTGATCTAAAAGAATGTTCTTTCTTTAATTGTTTGCTCTTATAATAATAATAATTCCGATGACCATTTGATCTCAGATAGTGTTTTTGACTATTTGGTCTTATAATAATTATTTTGATGATCGTTTGATCGTGGATAAACATTATTGATATGATGATCTTTTGATCTCAGAGTGTTCTTTCTTTGGCCATTTGGTCTTGTAATAATAATTCGGATGATTGTTTGATCTTAGATAGACACTTTTGATCCTATGGTTGTTTGATCTCAGATAGTGTTCTTTGACTGTTAGGTCTTATAATAATTATTTCGATGATTGTTTGACCTCGGATAGACACTGTTGATCCAATGATTGTTTGATCTCGAAGAGTATTCTTTCTTTTGATTGTTTGATCTTGGAGAGTATTCTTTCTTTGATTGTTTGGTCTTGTAGTAATAATTATGATGATCGTTTGATCTCGACTATTAATGTACTATTTGAAATAGATACCAAAAGAATTTTAAAAATATAATTTAGGATAAAAATAATGCTAAGGAAAAATAGTACCTCATTTTTATCAATAATTGAGTTGTAATAACCTTTAAAATGGGCCACAATCCAAGTTCTTCACAAAGGTTTGCCATTTAATTCTTCAAGCTTGTAAATCCTATTTTGTAGTGAGTCTACTACTCGATATGGGTATTCCCAGTTGAGTGCTAGTTTTCCTTCATGTCTATCTTTCCGAGCTTCTCCGAGCTTTTGCCACACCAAGTCACCTTTTGTGATAGTTGCCAATGACTCAACTTCTATCCACTTAGTGAACTAATCAATGGCTAGTATTAAGAATTTTACCTACCTTTTTGGCGAGGGGGAATGCACCGAGTATGTCAATTCCCCAAAATGTAAATGGTTGCGGAGAGGCTATTATATACAACTCTTCAGGAGGTAGTGCATAAAGGAGTTCGTACTTTTAGTATACTTGACATTTTTCAGTAAAGGTGTGGACATCCTTCCAAAGTGTTTGCCAATAATACCTTGCTCTTAAAACTTGTGGCGCCATACATCGGGCTCGCAAATGCATCCCAAATATGCCTTTGTCGAGTTCAACGAGCACGTATTTAGCTTAGTTGTCGTCCAAGCATTTCAACAACGAGGAGAAAAAAACAAAGTTACCCGATTTGTTGAACAAGGTGCTTTGATGTCTCCAAATTCAAGTGGAAAGCGTGAAGACCTTGCTGCTAGTTGTTTGTGTGTTGTCTAGTAGTCTTTGAAATGTTAATTCACTCCTTAAGATGATCCAAATTCATTTGAATCTTATCTTTTTGAAAAGATGGATTTTCTAAAAGGGTGTGAAATTTCAACCTGTTGAAATGTTGAATCAACTGGTTGTTTGACACTTATTGGTTTTTAAAATGGCGTGGAAAAGCTTATTTTTGTTTTGACTTTGTTGTTAAACAAATTCAACCGGTTGTTTCGAGAAATCAACTGGTTGTTTTTCTAAAAACCTTATGAGAATTCTGTTAAGTTGTTCCAATCTGTTTCAACTGATTTCAACTGCTTTTGGTTTTTGATTAAACCGCTTTGACCACTTGATTGTGGTCTTATAAAGGTGGTTATACGCTCTTATGCATTATCTAAGAAAGAGAGATCAATCAAAAACATTTTTCAAGATTTCAAAAAGCTTTTGGATCATCTCAAGTGTGGAATAGGATTGGGTCTTGTACTTCTGAACTTTAAGTGTTGATTTACCCAAGTGTATTATGTTCCTCTTCTTCCTTGAATAATGTATTTATGTGTGTTCTGGTGTGGTGCAATTTCAGAAGGTGTTTCTGGAAACTGTGTGGTTTGCCAAAAGTGTTGTGTGTTCTTGAGCGGTTCAAGATCATCACTTTTGGTGTGTGTTTTGTAATCTATGTTTGATTACATAGTGAATTCTCAGTGGTTAGCTAAGGACTGGAAGTAGCTCTTGGTTAAGAGTGAACCAGTATAAACATTCTTGTGTGAATCTCTCTATCCCTACACTCATTAAACTGTTTTAACATTGTTTTTCAAATCTGCTGGTATAAATAACCGGTTGTTTTTTTTAAAACAACTAGCTGATTTTTTGGAATCAAACTTAAAAACAATTTTCTTTTGGTTGAACAGATTTTCCAATTGATTGATTTTTCATATCTTTTCACTATACCTTCAATCTTTGCTAAAATCTTTCATAAACAATTCGCTCCCTCTTGTTTAAGGCCTCTAATTCTAACACGATTAAATTTATGTTTAGATTAAGTTTCTTTTTGCTTTTTTTTTATTTTTTTTATTTGAGTCATATACCTAGATAAACATGTTTTGCATGTAGTTTCTTTGGCTTTAGTATTAATATTTATTAGTTCAAGGTTTTAGTGATGTGTTCAAATAATTGTTTAGGACTCTGTGGTGCAAGTTAGGTTATCCATGATTTCTTTATGAGTTGGGCCTCTTTGTGAGTGATTATTCTTCTAATGAGTAAGAGAAATTAGTTTTATCTTTTAATAGAACACTAGGTTAGAGGATCTAGATGTGAAGATGACAATCACAAGGTCCAAAATTTTCTTGCAGGGCTTGTGTTGCTAAGCGAAATAGATATTAATTGATGAAAATGGTTTGATTTAAACAATTTGATAAGTGATTGATTGTTTAGATTGATTATGACATATTTTGAAGTTTAAGTCTTGGTTTACTTGTCAAAATTGAGATTTAAATAAGGTATACTTGTATATATAAATCAAGACATTGTAGATTTAGGATAACTTACAGATTTTTGGATGCTCTCTACCTCAAATCTGCTCAATGCCAACTCCTTATGCTCAAGCAGAATGAGGCACAATTGTTGTGGTGCTCTCTGTCTCAAATCCATTCAGCCCCAACTCCCCTCACCCAAGTGGAATGAGGTGTAGTTTTTTGGATGCTCTCAGCTTTCAATTTTCTCGGTGCCAACTCCCTACACTTAAACACATCTACCTAAGCTCAAACTCCAATTCCTTGAAATTGAACCAAATTCTCAACACTAGTCACTTTCACTCAACTTGCCTCTTGTTTTATTTGAAAGGTTGTTTGATGGTTGTTTATTTTCTTTATTTAATTTATATGTAAAAATTTAATTATATATTTATTTGAAACATTTTTTTATGTGTTTGTGTGATTACCGTTTCTTTATTTATTTATGAATTGTTTTAAAAATCTATTTTTTTTTCTAATTGAATGATATATTGATATATGGTATGAATTATGAACAATGTGAAAATATGATCGAGACATAGTATTTTAAGGAAAGGAAATACCATGTTGAGATTGTTAGGATGTGCATTGATCATGAATTCGTCTAGAAGGAGATATCCTGACTCTACTAGTATATTGAAATCATATAAATGAAGATTCACTAGTGCAGAAAATGGATATAACATAGGTTCTAGGAAACATATAACATTGGTTCCCTCATCAATGTAGATCTTAGTGATGTAAAATGTCAGTCACATATAACACCGGTTGTAAAAATCGGTGTAATATGTACCAAAATCTGAATGAAATATTAAAAAATATGTGCTCCAGAAGGGACATATTACACCGGTTGGGAGCCACAAATGATGTAATATGTGCTCCAAGTCAAATACTGAGACCACATATTACACCGATTAAGGTCACAACTGATGTAATATATAACAATATCTTTATATATTTATTAAAATGTGCTTTTTCCCAAACCTGCAAATTTTAAACTAGAATACCAACCAGATTGATTTGTATATACAAAAATATAAAAACTTGCAATTGAAACTAAACAAAATTGTATAATTACATTTAATGAAAATGTACACATGTGTAGAAAGTTACAAATCTTTACATGTTTGGATTCCTAATTTGTAGAAAATATTTAAACCATTCTTTACGGATTTGTTCAAGAGTTCGTGTGCTTACTAGCTCGGATTCATCAAAAAGTTGAGAAATGTAATAGTATATCAGTGTTCATACTAACAAATAACAAATATGAATGTACAATGAGAAGTTAGAGCATTTAAAATCTTATAATACCCGCTCTCAAGAATCTTTAATACTCACACAGGCTATAGTACACATCAAGTGCATTACATAATAACCACATTCAAAGTTTCCTTGTTGCTTATTGCACTATTATGAAATATAATTAACAATTAATTTAATTGAAATAAAAAAGTAAAACTTAATAGTTTCAGTGAAGAGGTAAATATATATACCTTATGATAAATCCCACGTAGTCTTTGTGATGATGAAATTGATCTATCCCTAAGACACTGCATACATTAATTGCACTAAAAAGAGAAAAATCATTAGTAATTCAAAATAAATTATATAATTTACAATAACATACCTTTGTACTATGGTCTTCATATCTTGACTTGACTTCTTATGTAGTGAACAAAACCAAACAACAGTATTGCCTATGGGACAAATAAGCCTTAATTGCGAGTGAGACCTAGTATAAAACATTTAATTAGGCATTTTTATAATTTTGTAAACTCTAAATGTAACAAGTTTTACTTACCAATTTATAAAAGAAGCCATATAAATCATTTTTCTCGATGTCTAAATCCATCTTTGAATGTAAGTCTGACAATCAATTTTTTTATTCCTAGACTTTTGTATGGATTGCGGCTCAAGGAAACCGTAAATATGAACATTGCCCATGGTGATAATTATTTGATTTATATACCTACATTGTTAATATAAATACCAGTGACATAATTTATGAAACATCATTTGATTAAATAACATATAATTATTAAGGGTGCTTACATCATCCATAATTGAATAACTATGATGTTCAACAATTGATTACCCTGGATGATTTCAAAGACATCTTGCATGGTTATGTACAATGGTATACCACCATTGCCAACACTAAATAATGTGGCATCCCAAGGAATCACACAAGAATCTTGAAACATTTGATGTGAAATCCTAACCAACTCCTGAATTTGATTCACATATGGTTGGACTTGAGGGCTTAAATCACCACCAATTGGGGATTTTTGTCTCATACCAGAGTCTTGTAAAACATAATAACAAATATAAAGTATAAATCTAAAAAAATACTCTAACATTAATAACCCTTAATGAAATATACTTGATAATTCTTTGAAATGGTCTTAATCAGATGCGTAGGTCATGCAATAAATGTTCCAAGTGCCACTCCCACTGTATTAACCTCCGTTGTGGGCATTGGAACTGTGGCAGATGCATCTCTAACTTTTTCAGCCACCACTCTAGAGAAATCACTCTGCATGGGCACAATGTGCATGGTTGAACCTCTTGGATACACTCTCTCAATGGCCATTACACGAGGAGAATTTCCATCAACAAACAACCTACACCAATAGGACGATTCAATGTCATCATCTTCTAAGTCCTCCACATCACAGCTACCTTTGGTGCTAGCTTGCCATGAGCATAAATTACATCTACTGGTTCAGCTGGATTATATTTTTGCTCAAATTCAGCTCTTAACTCTTTAGTAACTTTTTTTTTTTTATGTTCTGAGTTAGTTGTGGAGTCAGTCTCTCTGTCAATTCTGCAGCTAATTGCTCCATCATCTCATGACTGACATTTGTAGTAGAAAAACTGGGTCGAGAAGCTGATCCAAAGTATTGCTTAACCCCAACACCAAAACCAGTCGTTCATACACGACTAGGGTGTTCTTCAATCCCAATGGTCATGGTCAAGATGTCATCTCGAATTTTAGGAACAAAAATTCTTTGTGTGCTTTGCTCCACTAGCGAATCCTGTAAAGAATAATACAATATGTTAATATAATATGCAATGATAAGTGTGTAACACTAAAAATATGACATGTAATTATGAAGTTACAATATGCTAGGAAATCTCTAATGATTTATCAGATGTCATATAACTGTCTGCTTTAGTTCTAGTCAACTTCCATTTCTCATGTCAATTAGGAGGGGATGGAGGACAAACAAGTTCATCAAAACCATATTCTGTATGTTGCCTCTTTAACTTTTCTTACAATATTATTTTTTTCTAACAAATTATAACCTCCCCGAGACAGTCTGTGGAGGGTAAGATTCTTTTGTGAAATGATTTGAGCTTTCTTCCTCTTTTCTTGTAAGTACATCATACACATAAATTATGAATTTCATTATAAGATTTAATGACATATATAATGAAATGTTCACAAACCTGCCATGAGAGATCCGTTCTAATATGAACAAATTGAGACCATGTCTCTTCATCTATAGAATATTTCCCACAAGGAGACTTGTCCTTGTATTTGCCAAAGATGTAATGACTTGTCAAATTTGTCTTAAATTGCCTTCATTTTGTAGCTACTGAAGACATTATCTTGCTTCGAACCAAATTCGAAGTCTCAAACTCAAAATTTTTCTACAAATAATAAATAAATCATTAAAATGTAAATTCAATACACAAATTATTTAATAACCGTTAAATAAATAACTTACACTAATATCCTCCCAAATGAGATTCTTCTTTACTTTTGTTACGTGGTCCTAGTCTGTTACCAAGATAAACACCTTAGATCGAGTTAGGACTCCCAACTAACTTTCAAATTGAGCATGTTTAGGGTCTGATGTGAGGGTCTACTTGAAGTGGAATTCTATTATTACCCATACGCCTAATGACAAGATTTCTCAATCATGTAGGTTCCCTAGTCTTCTTTGATGAGTTAGCCATCTGATGGACCTACAAAAATAAAAATATGTTTAAATATATATATATATATATATTTAAATTAAATAAAACAATTTTTTAAATAGAAAACCTAATAAAAACATAACTTGATTTCTATTGTGGAAGTGTTAAAATGTTCTCCCATATTCCTTCATTGTGATCATGGCATGTAGCATGTACTTCATCTACATCATTTTCGTCATTTAAAGGAGGTATTTGTCTTGAGAATGAAGACCTGTCTACATATTGGACCCTTGAGTCATCACATGGATGAACATCATGTTCAATTCTCTCCAGTACGACATCTAACCACCTTTCATTAGAACGATCTTTCATATAAAAAAATTGTTTTTCTTGGTAAGCCATGATGAAAGGATCTTCCTTCCATTCTATCTTTGAAAGATCAATCAACGTAAAACTCAAGTCATCAACATGCACTCATGTGTTACAATAAACCCAATTACACTTAAATACAGGAACTCTAAATTTGGCGTAGTCAACCTCCTAAATTTCTTCAATTACTCCAAAGTAACTTAGAGTAGCCACAATAGGTTTATTATCTTTTGAACTAACAAAGTGCATAGACTCTGTCTCAAGGGTAACACCGCTATTCTACATAGTACTTTTTTTTATCTTCAGTCTTTGTATAAAAAAGGCATCATATTAATATCATACCCAATCCATGTTATGACATCAAAGTTAGGTCCTTGTGTTAACCATTTCAACTCCTCATTATCACAATCTTCTGGACCAATTTTAGCTTTAAGCCATTTCAAGAAGGTCTTGTTATGCTCAGTCAACAAACATTTGTCATTTGCACAAGGGTTCATTGACTTCAACAACATCTTGTATACATCTATGTAAGTTGTTCAAAATATACAAATATGCTTGGAGAACTTCGTGTTGCTCTTTTTGAACCACTCTCACACGTCGTATGCTACCTTCAGACATTGCTTCATCCTCGACTTTGGAACTCCTATGGCTTCTACTTCAGACATATATGTTGTACAAAACTCAATTGCTTCTTCGACAATATATCTCTCAACAATAGATACTTCTGGACAGTACAAATTCTTCATATACCATTTCAATTTCTTCATGCATCGCTCAACTAGGTATATCCACCGTAAAAAAATAGGACCACATATTCTAATTTCCCTCACTAAATGAACAATTAGATGAACCATGATGTCAAAAAATGAAGGAGAAAATACATCTCTAGTTGCTACAAGATAATAATAGATTTGTTTTCTAATTCATCCAAGCTATTAGAATCAATGATTTTTCTACAAATATTATTGAAGAATACGCATAGGCGAGTGATCACTTGTCTAACATATTTTGGTAAAATTTCATGAATAGCAACTGGGAGAAGGTCTTACATGAGAACATGATAATCATGAGATTTTAAGCCCATAAGTTTCAAATCTTGCATTGACACAAGACTTTTAATATGTGAAGAGTATCCTTGTGGTACTTTGACTCCCCAAAGACACCCGCAAAAACTTAACTTTTCAAATTTTGACAAAGTATGACATGTTGGAGGCAAATATGTTCGTTTACCAAGAGGTTGTGGTTGCAACTCCAAGTGAACACCCATCTCAACTAGATCTTTATGATCATTTATACCATCCTTCATATTGCCTTTAATATTCAACGTGTCAATTATACTATCACAAACATTTTTTTCCACATGCATTACATTTATGCAATGTTTAACATTTCCAAAAGTCACATTGACATTACAGACTCAGTTGAACACTTATTCTCTAGTTAAGGGTGGAGGTGTAATTTTGTCCTCCTGAGATCCATTAAAATCTTTATTTAACCTACGATAAGGGTGATTACGTTTCAGGAACCTTCGATGCCCAATGTAAGAAGTTTTCCTCCCATGTTTCAGTTGATGGTAACTTGTGTTCTCTTCACATATCGGGAAAGCTTTATATCCTTTAACACTGTAACCACTCAAATTCCCATATATTGGAAAATCATTAATGGTGCAAAATAACAATGCACGCAAATTGAAATTGACCTTCTCATATGCATCAAATACTTCAACTCATGATCCTATAAAAACCTCAAGTTTTTTATCAATGGACTTAAGTAAACATCTCTGTCATTTGCAGGTTGTCTTAGTCCTGTTATCATCATAGACAACATCATTTATTTTCTCTTCATACTCAATCAATACGACAAATTATAAATAATGATAAAAGCAGACCACAAACTATGTTTGCTATTTAAATTACCGTAAGGATTCATACCATCTGTTGCAAGACCAAGTATAAGATTTCTTCGATCACCCCCAAACTTAGGATACAAAAATCAATTTTCTTCCATTGCGATGAACCGACAAGATGTCGTAACAATCCATAAGATTTTTTTCCATTTGCATGCCAAGTGAGGTTTTTTGCGTCATTAACATTAGCAAACAAACATTTAAATTGCGGAATGATTGGAAGATACCATAATGCTTTTGCAGGAGGATCCTTTTTTTCAAATAATCATCCTCATTGTCATCATCCTTGTATCGTGATACCTTGCATCTTGGACACTTGTGCAATGATTCAAACTCTTTTCTATACAATATACAACCTTTGGGACATGCATGTATTTTCTGGTACTTCATACCCATCAAACACAATATCTTTTTTGCCCCATAATGACGGGTCGACAATGTATTATCTTTTGGAAGCATTTCATGCAACAACTCAAGCAATTCATTAAAGCTTTTATTTGTCCACTCATTTCTTGGCTTAATATTAATTAATTTTATTACTGCTGACAAACGTGTGAGACTTTCAAAAGCTGGATAAAGAGATGTTTTTGAATCATCTTTCAAGGAATCAAACATGTGTACTTGTTGGAAACTATCTTGTCCAATATCACAAATCATGTCCTCCATGTGATCTTCAAAATGTATATTAGAATATTGACAGTCAGATAAATGTGTTACGTCTACAAATTCACCATGCCATATCCACTATATATAACTCTTCAAGAAACCATCACAAAGAACATGTTCTTGTTTCAACTTAATTTCTAATCGTCTCCCATTCAAACAATTATCACATTAACAAAAATATCTTCCATTCCCAATACCAAGACGTTCAACATATAAGAATTATCCAATTTAAAACGTAATACATTATATTTCAAATACAATATAATAAAACTAATTATCTATATAAATAATTGTAAACAAAATAATAATTAAAATTAAAATTAAAATATTTAAAAATAAAAAACTAATCAGGAGCGTGAACGTGAATAGAGTTGTGGCGGCAATGGAGGCAATGTGGCGGTGACAGGGGCGACAACAACAATGAAATAGTAGAGAAGTGTGAATGGAAGAATCACGTTTGGTGTGGATGCTCTCACGACGAAGAGAACAAAATAAGAGAGAAGTGGTGGAGGCAGCAGGTGGTGACAACGGCAGTGGTAGAAGCAAAATGAACTCTTCAACAAGAAAACTTATAATAGCACAAACGGAGAGTGAAGGCGTAAGCCAAGAAAATAGGGTAAAAACTTATATTGCATCGATTATGAGTAATAATTGGTGTAATATATCTTTTCATTGACTTAACTTTTTTTTACTCTAAAATGACATATAACACCGGTTGCATAACCTAACTGGTGTTATATGTAATTTTTAAAACTTTTAAAACTTTTTTTAATCTAGAAATTATAGATAACACCGGTTCCTCTATCCAACCGGTGTTATATTTGTTGGGAAAAATGGGTAATTTTCCCACTAAAACAAAACCCTAACAGAGCTACCCAACAAATAATATTGAATAAACAGAGCGGAATAATAAAAGAGATAAAGAGGAAAAAACACACCAGAAAATTGTTAACGGAGTTCGGCCAATTTAGCCTAATCTCCGAGCACAGCTGAAACAACTCACTTTTATTATTATGGGAGAAGATATTACAAATTGGGATCTATAACAGTGAAGGAGGAGA
>Ga0123341_1005099_pt1 | contig 11652 bp, 7 predicted proteins | sample Turbeapinknodule_FD_89959 | JGI IMG/M metagenome (GOLD analysis project Ga0123341, IMG submission 89959) | Root nodule microbial communities of legume samples collected from Mexico - Turtle bean Mexico pink nodule | ecosystem: Host-associated > Plants > Roots > Nodule | place: Mexico: Nepantla... | reverse complement strand
TATATATATATATATATATATATATATATATATATATATATTTAAGTTCTGGAAACAGTGAAAAAGGAAGAAAGTGTTGCAAAAGATAATGATTGATTTGAAAGTATAAATGATGGCATCAATTATTACTGCTCTCGACAACCTTAGTCCACGAGTGATTCATTAACTTACATTACATCAATGTTAACATCCAAACTTACGAACGTTTGATACGAACAAATAAATGAAAATAAATTACTGGTTTAAAAATGTTTGGTTGAAGAAAAAGAGAGTAAATTTAAGAAAAAGATAAAGTAGGAAAACATTAATTATATTACCTATTTTAATTTCAATAAAATGAATTAATATTATCCGCTTTGTGCCCATTCTCTCCCTCCAACCAAACAAATAATTAGGTATTGTGAAATGAAGCTTGTTTACTAGGTAAAAGACACTGATAAACTAATTAAAAAGTCAAACTTTAATCAAACTGTTCATTAAAAAATGTTAAATTAACTTGTAAGAAATTAATAATTAATTGTTAAACAAACTTGCAATTTAAATAACGATAATTTTAATTGGTTAAAGTTCAATATTTTATTAAAATTGAAATAATCAGTGTAAATATTAAAACCAAAACATAGCATAGTAAAAAGATGGATATTTACGATCCCTTTAATTAGTTGTTTAGGGTTTATTCCTGTCAAGAGTAATAGGGAAAACAAGAGTAAAGAAATAACTTTTTTGAAGATGAAAATAATTAGCCATTCTTAAAAAAGGTTAACAAATGCTACTATAATACCTTATTTAGGCAAAGAAGGAAAGTTATAAATGAATGAAATGTTATTAGAATTGAAAAAATTAGTAAAACGCATTGAAAAGTGATGAAATGAAGTTTTAAGTGCAAGAGTTGAGAGAGAACATGTTTAATTTCAAAATAATTGATCTCTAACTGTCAACGTATGCAAAAAGTAGTTATATCTAAAATGAACAAAACCAATGAAATTGCAACTGGAGATTTTACCTAACTTGGAATTGAAAGCTGGAAGATACTTGTATTATTCATACGGTTTATTGTTAACTACCTTAATCTCCATGGAATTTATACATTCCACAAGTTGAAACAATTAAACTTTTTTTCATTTTTCATTAACTATATCACTTTAAACATAACATGAACACGTAATTATGAGAATCTGAATGCATATATTCCCCCATTGTCATGCATGATAGAGGCACAAAGAACAAAAACACAGCCTGTGCTAGAAGAGGGACCTAGAGGGAGGACATTCTAGCTACTTTTGGAATTTAACCCTATATACTCATTCAACATTTGATTGGTCACTTCTTTCTAAATTCCAAGCAACTACCACACTAGCAAACCGCAATTATTTCTTGCATACTTGCACTAAAAACAATTACTTTATTAAAGCTTCTTTCCACAGAGAACCTCCTTTAAATATTCCCCCCTTACCTAACAAGGTTCATGATGCATCTGGAGAATTTACAAAACAGCACACAAGACTTGCATGTCATTCTCCACATGACTAAAATCTGGAGAATTTACGAAACAGCACATATGACTTGCATGTCATTCTCCAAACCAATTATTGTGGATAGAATCAACAGTAAAGTTTATACTATTATGAAAATAATGTCATCATGAAATCTGTTAAGATGATCGATATATTACTATAATGTGGACTTTCACAATACATGCTTCGTCTATGTAAGCATACTAGGAAGAAGGAGGATTCGGTCTCGAGTATGCTTAGCTGTTGCAAAGTTTTTCTGTCCATATAAAAAAGAAATGATGGAATGAGAATATCAAAGTTCAACAACTTAGAGAAGACTACCTAAAATGGTCTAAAGACATTTAAACAACATCCTTAAAATGCTATCTCCTGTTTCCAGAAAAATAGGCCAGGAACATATAGTTACAGATGTAATTGATACTGTGAACAGGCATCAGATTATCTATGGTGGCAGCAGAGGGTCAGATGATGATGAATAAGGATTTGTCTCCTCCCCACACTTTACAGGCTGAATTGAAGATATTAGTCATTAATTGGATAATCAGCGGTTTATACTGTGATAAAATACATTTACATGTGTGTCTATAGTCATTTAGGTAGTTAAAAAATCTCAACCATTGATTTTTCAGTCAACAGTCCTCGTTCCATATTTTACCCTCTGATGTGCATGGACTTTGGAGAAGTCAAATCCAATGGATAAAAGTACATTCTCAACCATTTACAGTCCTCGGGTAAAACAGAATAAAAAATCAAGAATAACAAAGAATAATCGAGTATCACTAAATAAAGGGTAAATGCACAAATAAGAAGACAGAAGCAGCCTCTGCTGCAGTATTCAACCAAAGAATAAGAAGTAAGACAGAAGCAGCCTCTGCAATATTCAACCAAAGGTAACCAATCTGAAGTAATTACTCTTTTAATTTCATTTATAAATAGAATGAAAATCAAATAGAAATATATTAAAATGAAGAATTATAAGCAAGAGAGAAAATATAGAAATCAATCATACTTCTCATTTACTCCTTCTATATTAAATATCTATGACATGCAAAATGCTCAGAATTGGACCAAAACCAAACTCCACACTGGACAAGTACAGGAACAAAATTTTACATCGAAACTTCTAACAAGCAGACATCCTTCCTACATGTTGGTTTGGCTCACCCATCAAAGTGATATATAGTTCTGGTGACAAATGTGTTCTCACAAACCAACTCTAATATCAATTCCATGTGTTACTCTCTTCCCCAATATTGTTCATCACTAGAAAATAAAAGAACAATTTAGACTAGCGGAACTTTTTGTCTTGCAATGACGTATTAAATACAACAAAGACAGAAAAAGACAATCTGCAAACGGCTCACGACCAAAACTATAGATGAAGAATGGGCAGAACAAAAGGCAACATGCATATTTCTCACTCTTGAAGTTAAATTTCTTTCATGTACCGAATACCACCGGAGAGTCTAGAGGTGATTTTCGCTCAATCACAGTAGGGTTTGATCATGAACCTGTAAAGAAGCCTCTTCTTTTTCAAGGTAGGATTATCTATGGTGAGCAACAATTTCCCCAGTTCACCAACTTTGAAGCTATTGGAAACCACTGGTTCATCGGTGGGGGACATCTTTGTGGCCTTCTGTATGACAACTGTATATGCATCTTTAGCATCAGGCTTGAATTCAGCATTGTAGGAAACCTCCCAGCCCACCACCCGCAGCTCCCAAACAATAATGCATTTCTGGAAAATCGCATGCCTCGATTTAGCAAGACACTTCAATTCATAGATTCATAACACAGGAGCATGACAGAATCTAATCTAGTTAAAAAAGAAGAGTAGAATGAAAGCCACCTCATAGATAGCAATTTCGACAGTTTGCTTAGTGGTTGGCTTTATAGAAAGTTCGGTGACAGGATCAGACGTAGTGAAATCGGGGTTGCAGTCACAGAAATCTACACTGAGGCCACCATACTGCACCGGCACTTGCTCGGGAGAAATATACCTATTCAATTCAAGGAAAGAAACACGGAAGGTTAGATGATAATAGAGAGAAGAGTAGAGTAGAGTTGAGTAGTGACTAACTTGAAAAGAATGTCTGGAGATTTGGATGGTCCTGCAAAGATAAACTTGCTTTTGGTTCTCTGAGTTAAGAAGGGATTGATCATGGTATAGAATGCAAGATACCACCAAGGGACATTGATGAAAACCTGCAGAATCACTATCCCTTCTGTTAGAGGTAGTGAAAACAGAAATGGAGGAAGCAAGGAAGGAAGTGAAAGGAAAAGGAACCTGTTTGGCAACAAACTCGGGATAGTTGTCCTGAAGCAACTGCAGAGCTTGTTTGGTGGCAAGGCGAAGTTCCCGTTTGGCAGGGCCAGGGGAGTTTTTGAGGTCATTGATTTGGAAAATGGCGCTGATGCCTCCGGGAGTGAAGTCGAGGTTCCTGATGCTGCGCTCCAGCAGCTGAATCCGCCATCGGAGAAACTTGGTTCGGTTTTCCTCGGTGGAGAAGGCCTTCTGGTAGAGCTCCTTGTTCTGGAACTCTCCGTAGACGTTGTAACAGACGGGGTGCCCCTCTCTTCCGTGGCCGTGCATGAAGACCACCTTCTCCAACTCCTCTCCCAGATCTTCCTCCAGAAGCTTCTCGATGCCGAAGTCCTTCCTCCATTGGAGAGTGTTCTGAATCATCACAAGAGCATCCTTCACCTTCAAGTCGCGCGCTCTCAGAAACTTGAGAAGAATGACGTCAGTCCTCTGGTCCTTCAAGAGAGGGACGCCCCAGATGGAAACCTCGCCTTCCTCCTTCCGCTCCAACTCTTCCCTCAGCGCCTTCTTCAGCTCTTCGATGCCCTTTCTCTCCGAATCAGAAACCCTATTGCTCTCCTCCTTCAATGACTCGCTCTCTGTCTCTCCGCCTGTAACCTCTTCTTCTTTCTCTTTCTCTTTCTCTTTCTCTTTCTCTTTCTCCTTCTCCTTCTCCTTCTCCTTCTCCTCGACCACAACCGCCTCCTCACTACCTTTTACTTCCTCTTTCTCTTTGCCTTTCTCTTCATCCACAAGCACCTCCTCAGCCTTCACCTTCTCCACAACCACATCGTCGGCTTTGGCATCATTCTCCGATGACAGTGACGGAGGGTCCTGCGGCGGTGAAGCGGCCGGAGCAGGAGGAGGAGGGTTTGAATCATTTTGGGCCATTTGGGAGAGAGTGAGTGAGAGTGGAGAAGACAAGATAGAGGTTTTGTTCTGTTCTGTCTTTTAAAAGAAACATTCATTGATTCGTTGGTCCGAATCCTATGCCACGCCATACACACATGACACAAAGTTCTCTACGGTGCTTTCTTCTCCACCCCAGCCCAGGCCCAGGCCCAGACCCAGACCCAGGCCCATATACATACACATTTTATTTTCGATTATATTTTTTTTACCATACACAAGTAAGACAAAAATAAATAAATTTTAAGGTTTAATTTTGAGAAAAGAAAATCTAGTAAAGACATTATTTACCATTTTATATTTTTAAAATTATTTTTTTGTACTTTTCTTTTTAGTTAAATAGAAAATACTTTTTTCTCTTGACACAATTTACATGTGAGTTTTAAATATGTGCAATGAGTATGATAATTTTACATAAAAAAATGTTTGATTAAATTATAGTATAAGGTTGAAAAAGAAACAGAAATTATGGAATGGGTTGGGCCATGGGCCTGATGTTAGTAGCCGCAGAGATTGTGTAAGCATGGTTGTAACTTTGTCTCTCCCACGTTGGAGAACACATTCTTGTTACGTTGTTTTGCTTTGTCACTGTAATCATCGTATAATCTATTATCTGTAATCATTCTCTCGCTCTATTTGTGGTACTGGAGATTAGAAACAAGAAACAACTTCCTCGTGATGAATAGCAAATCCAATTGCTGTTCACACATTCTTCCCCATCCTAGGTCTTTCTTATTTTGTTTAAACCTCGAACTTTTCACAGTTATTATCATCATATGAAGATAAATAAATGTATAAATATTAAAATCATACAGATTTAACATATAATTAAATAAATTATACATCTTGTACATGATAACACAGTTACGGTTTTTGCTTGATGATGTTATTTTCTCTTATTGAATCATTAACATTGGTGATTAATTTTAAGTCTCTGTTTGATTGACATGTTGTTTACTTCTATTTTCGTGACACAATATGATGCATTGTATTTGGTGGATACATAACTTTTTGGCTTTCTTATTGTGTTTTGTCTTGATTTGTCCATCCTAAGTCATGAATGATAGTTAGAAATTTGTCAAGAAGTTCTGTTTTATTCAGTTCAAACATTACAAGAGAAAACCAAAAAGGGTCCCAAGGACTGAATTAGGATGATTCCAAACTGACTGTGAGATTGACCCTGTGACACTCCATAGTTACACTTAGTTAGAGGCAAACCAAACCGATGCCAATGTACGTGTGTGTATATTTGTTTCTGGGCTATAGATTCTTATGAGTGTGGTTGTTGTTGATGTTGATGTTTTGTGTGGAAAAATGTTTGATATTTTTTGTTGTGTGAAACAGAAATAGAAGATGATGGGAGTTGTCGCTTGAATATGGATTGTGAAGATGGAGTGAGATTGGAATTAAACTTGAGATTGAGAATGTAGTATGAAAAGTGGAAACGAAAATAGTAGTTTTCTTGGCTGAGATGAGTGCACGTGGCCACTGGATTTATGTGTAATTGGCAGCCACAATAACAGAAAAAAGAGAGGCCACACAAATAAATACCGATCCGAATTCTATATTTGATTTTGCGATATCAACCAAAAACCAAGCTGTGATGTATATGTAGCCTAACCTTGCTTGTGTTGGTTTGGTTCATGCATGAATGGCTCATATACTGGCGAGTAATCCCAATGCTTCACACAAACTTGTGTGCTCAAACTTGGGATACGGTGCTAGAAGAGGATCCAGAAGTGGTTCTTACAGAGTGGGAAGGAAAAGGCGAGGTGGGGGTTTGGTGTTGCAATGCAGCAGCAGCACAACCACAAGCACCACCAGTTCGCAACTACCTTGTGTTGATGAGGATGTGAGGTTGCAGATAGAGAATGGTAGCAGTGGAAAGCTGAAGCAGCAGTTTGAGTATTTGGCGTGTGAGTATGGATGGAGAGTAAGGAAGCTATTTGAAAACGCAGAAGAGATAAGAAAGGCATCTCAAGTTCAGGCCGAAGCATTTCATGTTCCTATCTCTATTTTCAACGACCTGTTCTTCCAATTCTTTCAGGTTCTGCTTCTCTCTTTTTCTTTTTTCTTCCTCCTTTTCCAATCAAACAAATCACTTCATTCTTTTGTATCAATTTTTAAAAAGAGTAAACAAAACAACTCTTGTTTTCGCTTTTCAAAAGGACACTTTCCACTAAATTTACTATTATATTTAAGGAGTATGAAATAAGTGTAAAAGAATGTGAAATTTAGTAAAAATTGCAGAAGCTTTCAATTCAACTACTGATTTGTGTGAAGCTGAGCTTTATATTTTCTGACCAGGCACCCACCCACCTCTTAATTATTCTGTTTTGTTTTTGTTTTTTGCCTTGAACCAATAGGCGGAAGTGCTTTCAGGGCTCCTTTACAAGCTTAAAAACTCACCACCTAATAGGTAAATTTGTCCTTTTCTTATGAATATTATAGTCAACAAATATGTGAACTTGTAATATAAAAGTACTTAAAAAGAGAAAAAAAATTGATGTATCATTCAATGACCTTTCTTGTGTTCACCTATTTATTTCTTAGTTATAACGCCACAATGTGACAATAGATATCAACCATAACAAGGATCATGTGCCATGCTAAAGAGTATTGAAATTTCAGCAACTGTTCTGTGAAACGTTAGACAGTAATGTGTGATATGTTATTCAGGTATGCTTGTTTGGTAGCTGAGGCAGCAAAAGATGATCAAGATTCAGCAAAACAGCTTGTGGGTGTCATAGATGTGACTGTCTTAAGAGACCAAAATGTGCTTCAACATCTTCCATCTGAAGCTGAAGAGTACCTTTACATATCAGGAATAGCAGTCTCCGAAACTTTCAGGTGATTAAGCACAATTTCATAATGAGTACATTGATCTTGCTGGTGTTGTTGTGAAGGTGTATTTAAGAAACTAATTGATAGCACAGGAGGAGGAAAATAGCGACTGCACTGTTGAAAGCCTGCGACATGCTTTCCATTTTGTGGGGTTTTGAGTTTCTTGCCCTTCGAGCCTATGAAGAAGATGTGGGTGCTCGCAAACTGTACGCAAATGCTGGGTACCAAGTGGTGTCTCGAGATCCACCGTGGACAAGTAATTGGATTGGAAAGAAATGTCGTGTTCTTATGATCAAAAGAACTAGTTTGCCTAAGTAGCTTAATTTAGAGTAGATATCTAAACAAAATAACTGTAATCAATAGTTGAATAGATTATAGTATGTGCTGGTGTGATTTGTTCATTATTTCTCACATTTCACCCCCTTTTCCTGTGAAAGACAAGATTCAATTAATTGACCACCCAAACTCCATTTCGAATCCCCCTTTTCCTTAATTTAATCAATAGCTTGGGTTTGAAGTTTGTTTCAAAGATCATTCACTGATTTTCAGATCTAATCACACAAATTAAATCTACAAAACCTACATGCCCATTCATAGACGTAATCAACAAATAAAGATTGTTAATTTTGCATTTCAAGTGAGAAGCCTTGGACTTGGCTCGTAATATGAGAAAGATGTTGGATCAGAAAGGCGTTGTATCACGCGAACATTGGATGAGGATCCACTAACGAGAAGACTAACTAATACTTGTTAGAAATTAAGTTCATAATCACTTGGTCTTATCATCTTCCTAAGAGAATTTATGAAAAATAAGCATTTATCAGGTATCAAGCTAAAGCAAACAAGTTCTAATTTAACCACGAGAAAAGGAAAGGAGAAAATGATCACAATCAATGAGCAACTTAATTTTTTGTGACATCAAACATGTAAAATGCTTATTGCTCATTTGGACGGAGGTTCACACGGACAATAACACGACACAGAAAGACATATAATCTTTACACATAATCTTTAAAATGTAGAACACGAAAACAGAAATCTATATATTATAAAATTATGAATTATACAAATTAATAAAGATTTATGTACATAAATATATTTAAGCTCTTTTTAGTAGAATGTTTCAATTTTTTTTAGTAAAAAGATGTTTTTTATGATTGATTCAAAAAGATTTATTGCTTATTTTTATAATCATACTAAAATTTAAACAATAAATTTAAGTTTTTAAAAAATTAATGTATTTTTCATTTTTAAAATTCTGTTATAATTGTCAAAAATCCAACAAATATTTTTTAATTAAACACTTCATTGATACGTGTATTCGACACGGACACGTCATTTAAGAAAAATGTCTACAACCCACCGTTAGTTCTATGAATCTGTTCATTTCACAGGGGATTCACCTTTTTACCCGTTTCCTTAAAAGCACAACTAAGTAGGACACAAGAAAAGTTGCCTGGTAAAGCATCCCATCATATACAAACAAATCAGAGTGTCAAAAACAGACAACAAATATTAACTTAAAATCCTTACAAGCATACAACACGCGCAGTTATTCATTATCATATGAGCTTTACACAAACCTTGTCCTGATATGTAGAAACCAGAGATTGAACAACTCAAAGCAAACTGTATCTATGGTTCCACAACGATTTTTCCAGTAGCATGGCCATCAATGCTCTTAGCCCAAGCATCTTCAGCTTTGCTCAAAGGAAACTTGGAGTCAATAACAGACTTAAGTTTCCCATCCTTCACTAGTTGGAGTAGATGTTCCAGGCCCTCACGCTGGACAGTTACTACAAATGGCACCAGCCGCTTCTTGGAAAAAGTAACTTTCTTCAGGGCAGCAGTCCACAACGAACTTGCATTAGGTGTTAAATCAACTACAACTGCCTTTTCAGTCAAATTAGGTTCAAAAGTTGACCAAGATATTCCAGTTGTACAGTGTATGACTGCGTCATATTTCCTACCAGATGGACTCTTGAGCGCTGCCCCCTCTGGAGTCCTGTAGTCAAGAACCTCATCGGCACCTAAACCCTTGACAAACTCAATGTTGCGAGCCCCACAAGTGGCTGTGACATGGGTGTTCCCTAGCTTTGCTAGTTGAACAGCATAGTGACCCACACCACCTGAAGCAGCAGTTACTAAAATGTTCCTGGTCTGGCCAGTCCCATCAAGCTTCACTCCTGCAATTTGAGTGAGGGCATCACGAGCTGTGAGTGCAGCTATAGGTAATGCTGCAGCTTCAGCAGCTGAGACTTCAGGTGGTCTGGAAGCTGTTATGCTCTCACTGGCCACAGCAAACTCAGCCAGTCCACCTCCATACTGACATTCAACACATACAACACAAAATGGGTATTAGGCAGTTGCCACCAGCATATGAATTGGAAAATATTCTTTGACTTGGAACAAGTTCAGGTATAACATGCCAATTATTTCACACTAGAATTTATCTGGCAACATCATATATTCTACATTTTACTAGTTTTTTATAGGCACAATACACTTTCATTCAAGGGGCAATAAGTGATTTCTTTTAAGCAAAAAGAAAAACATTGAAGCAGTATTATTATGTGACTAAGAAAGGATGAGCTTTGGCATGATGTAAGATTGCTTTCTAAATATGATTGTATAATAATTAAGAAAGCCTTACTGTTCAAGTGGCAAACATGTTTTGCAACATTCTATAAGGTCCTAATTTAATTTTTGTGGATTCCACGTATGACATCACTCTTAATACCTTTTTGTAGTTTTTACTCTAATAGAAGAGTCTTATAAGATTCACACTCTCGTTTTTATTTGGTTATTGGTAGAAATATATATTAAATAATTTTGTATTCTTATGAAAAAAGAAAACCCTAAGTGTTATGTTTCATACATGTCAGCATACTCGGAAGTTCTTATAAAACTCAAGAAAAATGATACATCATCGATAATTTTGCTCCAGTATACAACTCTCTTTGCCTAAAATTTCAATTTTTGTAAGAAATGACAAAAATACCTTCTTTTATATCATCAATTAGAGGTTGTATAGTGGAGCTCAATATATCATTGCTCTAAAACTCAATACTTAATCTTATGCCCAATGTATAAGACAATGTTTTGGTGGTTGTAGTTTTGACATACAAAAACTATAAGAGCAGTAACAGCGAGTATCTTGTATAACAACGACTATCTATGAAGCTCTACTTCTTTTGCCAACAAAGATGTTCGTGAAACAGCAAATTAAGATGGTGGTGGTTCCAAAAAAATTGATTCAAGTTTCCCTCCTTCTTAAAGCTGTTTAGGGTTGCAATTAGAAGTTAAAAGGAGTGAAAGAAAGAGAAAATTGAATTACTTGATGAGTGAGTTTAGTAAGGACTTTGTCGCCAACTTTGAAATCTTTGACTTGCGGTCCGATCTCAACGATTTCTCCAGCGACATCGGTGCCTGACAGTGATGGCGATGAAGCAGAAAAAAGAATGGAAATTATTCATGATTATGAATAGCAATGAAAAAAAGAAAGTGAATGAATGAATGAATGGAAGCATACAAGGAATGTGGGGAAAGGATCTGGGCAAAAACAAAGGGCGCAGAAGACCCTTCTGAATCTTCCAATCAATGGGGTTGATGCTGGTTGCTTCCAATTTCAGCAAAACCTCATTTGTCTTGGGAGTGGGAACGCCAACTTGAACGTGCTGATGGTGGAAATGAAGAAATTAGGTTAAATTGAAAGGAAGTGAATTGAATTGAACAGAACAGAAAGAGAGGAAGGTGAAAACCTTGAGGCCGGCGGCGCCGCCGCCGTAAGCGTCGTAGTGAAGCGCGTTCATGAGATCGGGAGTGGTGGTTGCGCTTCTCGTTGTCATCTCTTCTTACTCTCTCGCTCACTCACAGATTACAACTTCAATTCTTTTTCTTATTATTGTTCTAATTATCCATTTATAATTACTTATTTAAGTATTTTTCATTTTTTACTCAAAATTATATTAATTTTAAAATTTTAATTTCTAATTAGTAAATAAAGAGTTAATAGATTTATTTTATTTAAAGTTGTAATTATTAATTTTAGTTATTTAAGAATTGCGCTTTACTATTTAATAG
>Ga0123341_1005098_pt1 | contig 11652 bp, 3 predicted proteins | sample Turbeapinknodule_FD_89959 | JGI IMG/M metagenome (GOLD analysis project Ga0123341, IMG submission 89959) | Root nodule microbial communities of legume samples collected from Mexico - Turtle bean Mexico pink nodule | ecosystem: Host-associated > Plants > Roots > Nodule | place: Mexico: Nepantla... | reverse complement strand
ATTTTTATCGTTTCACATAAGATCACAGTTGAATTCATCAGAAGTTCACAATTCAATTCATCAGGTGCAGAAAGTAACTTCTTCAAAGGATTCAAGCCCAGGGCTCCTTATTTTGTTTCACTTGTTTTTTCAGTTAGTCAAGTTCTTCCTACACCCACTCATTTTTAACTTGTACTCAACATAATTTTTTATTCCGAAAATGCCCTTTATTCCAGAAATAAAAATCCAAACTAAAAATAATACATTCCAAAAAATATATCTAAAATTAAAAATTCAAAATATGGATAAAAAAAAATGTGTAATACATAAAATTCGTTTGGGAAACATTATGAAAAAAAATATCCATAATATATAATCCTATTTATTTAAAGATATTTTCGTCTTTTTAACTGAAATTGGATGTATCAATATGGTGCAGGTAATGCCTTTCAGTTATTAATTCCGGAATACAAGTGATGAAGACACGTGATGGTCATAGTCTCTCTTTTCCAACTACTTGTATTTATCCCTTAAATGAAATTAAATATGTACAGAAAATATTATTATATGGTGTAGCTGCCTGATAGGACGATTTATTAAAATTCCTATTTGTATACCGTACGAAACAGTTACGATTTAAAGTAAGGGCCACTTACAAATCCATCATGAAAAACGACTTTTGCTTAGGTTCTCTGTTGTACTGATGTACTCATTTACCTACACCTTATGCACTAAACAATAAAATTAGATATTAGAATTTTAATTTTGGAATTTAAAAGTTTTTTTAATAATGAATTTATAATTATAAGGCACAATTAATGAAATTAAACTTAATCATTTGTCATTTCTAATATATCTTTAAATCATAATTTTATAACAGAGTCTTGAATGACATCAAACACCTAGGAAGGTGTTAAGGTGTCTTTCGTAGTGTGTGTTTATTAAGAATTTAATGTTTTAGCATTTCTTCCATGTTAAAGGTCAAGGTTAATAAATCATCTGTTTTGCATACAACTAGTTTGAGAATGTCTTAAGATGTGTTTCCCTAAGAAATTTTCTTCTGATAATAGTACATAATGACTTAAGAGCTGCATTAGTACATTGATAGCTATTTACTAGTACATTCAGAGGATCATTGTATCACTACAGTGTTGTTTGCATTACAAAGAGATATCTATAGATATCAAAATCGGTTCTGATAATTACGTATCAAAAATAATTTTGATGGTTCTGCGAAAGTTACTTTTCTAATTTCCCATGTCTATAAAAAAATCATATACTATAATAACTTATTTACTGAAGCAATTCTACAATCATTTTGGTCAAAAATCAATTTAAAAACATAATTTCTACCCTATCGTGGTGACCAGAAATGCGTGGTGCAACAAAAATAAATAAAGAAATCGCCACGATGCCACCATAGTCGAAGATTTGACTAAATGAAAAAAGAGAACCGATTCTGAAAAATACAATATATGCCCTTCTAAAATACCTCTTGATGCATCATCATCATACGAAAGAGCTGTTAATGGAATAAGACCCACTTTATACAATGGCTGAGATAACAAGTAACTCTGTCGGTGAGATGATTCAGGGAAAAAAGAGTAAGTGAAAAGAACATTAAAAAAGGATTATCAGAAGAAGTCCAAGTGTCCCAGATTTATCCATCACCCATACTCACTATTCAGTGGGGAGCTAAAGGACAACATACATGAGAGAAACAATAAGACACAAACGTCCTCAAAAGCTGGTGCCCAGGATGATTAATTAGACATCTGTAGTAGGCGAGTCAAAAGATGGTAGAAGCCAGCCCTTCGACTGAGCATGCTCCACATAGAAGCTAAATTTCTCCTTTGCGTTTGGAATGTCCAGAGCCAGATCATCAAGACCATCCTTAATTCGGGTGAAACCTTTAGTCATCTGATTAATGGTGATCAGACCCTCACTGTAGCACTCCTGCAGTAGATCTAGCATTCGATCATTCTTTTTCTCCATGGCCATAATCAAAGCTTTCTTCACTACCTCGTGATTAAAGAAAGGCATTCCCAGGTCACGGATACATTGGCAAGCTTCACTGACAACCCCTCCACTTTCGTACTCTTCCAAGAGCTTCATGATCTTGTCCTTGGCATCCTCCACAGCCCATCCCGTGCCTCCACCCCAACATCTCAATAGCCTCTCCCCAGCATGACGAGCAGCTATGAGTGACCGAGCCATACGCACAGTTTCACTACCACTACACTTTGGTGGCAACCTGCTGCCAATTTCTTCCAAATTCAGTGGGGCCAATACATCGTCAATAACAGCCCGAGCTAAAAACAGAGCAAGCTCATTTGAAGCGTCCAGTATATCCAATGCTGTATCTTCCGCAGTTTCCAGAAGCATGACAAAACCATTAACTATATCCTCAGTTGAGAATATCTCTATGTGAAGTGCAGATAGCAGTACAGATGCCATTTCCTTTTCTCTGTTCTTTCGATCCATAGCTAGAGTTATTAACTTCTTCAAAAATATAGGGTTAAACTCAGGAGCTCCAATTTCTTCAAGACTTCGAATCAGTTCAGGAATGTCATCAGAAAGAAAATACTCATGAATTATAGTTACAGATTCCTTTTTGTACTTCTTCACCTGCTCGTCTTCAACTTGTATTTCCCCATCTTCAGTTGCAGGTTTGGTAAGTGAAGCATCAAGCCATCCTTCAGATATTGCCTTAGGGACAAATGACTGAAACAGTGCCTTAGCTGAGGGAATATCAAGAGCAAGATCGTCTAGGGATTCTGCCAAACGAGAAAAACCCTTCACCATTTGGCTGGAACTAACAAGTCCTTCTTCTGCTGCTTCTTTTAATAATTTCAACATTAGAGGTTCTGCTGAACGAATTTCCATGGCAAGTACCAAAGCCCTCTTAACAACCTCGTGATGGAAGAATGAAACCCCCAACTCACGTATACACCTACAGGCTTCCAATGTGTCACCACTACCCACATATTCTCTAAGTAAATCAGCTATCTTCTTCTTCACTTCTTCAACAGTTATGTGAGTGCTACCACCCCATCGCCTTTCCACAAGCTCTGCATGGTGTGGAGCTGAGAGATAACTCTTTTCAGCAGTCTGGATTACCTGAACTCCCTTGGATGAATCTGGAAGTGCCTTCATTGCCCTGGCAAGAAAGGCTGGGGGAAGAATGTCATCAACAACAGCCCGTGCCAAGAATAATGCAAGAATATCAACTGCATCCAGTATATCCACAGCAAGATCGTCGGCAGATTCAAGAAGAATAAAAAACCCATCCCTGATCTGTGCAGGGCTGATGACATCAGCATACAACGCAGAAAGAAGAACAGAAGCCATTTCTTTCTCCTTATCGTGCCTGTCCATTGCCATGGACACAAGGCGTTTAATGAAGTATGGATAGTATTCACTTGAGCCAAGTTCTTTGAGGTCAGATGCTGCCAATTCCACATCCCCATTACTAAAATATTCCTCTATGATGGATACCACTGCTTTCTTGAATTCATCCAAGGGGTCAGTAACAGTGGATCCAACCAGTTGATAGGGTTCCTGTAAAAAGTAAGAGTATATGAACAAATCTGTGTTGCATTTATTTATGCAATCCATTGGTAATATCGACACAAAAAATGGAAAAAATAAAGCAGGCAGCAAATACAGTCCAAAAGAAATTAATGAAAAAGGAATGAGGGAACTATAGTTTTACAGCTACAAGCATTTATCGAATCTTCAAGCACCTATTATTGCATAAAAAATGTTGTCAAAAACAACCAACAAAACATAGAAAGAAATTTACCTCGCCACTGTCATAATTTGGATCATTTCGATCTATGTGAGAAACAATATCAGTATCAAGCAATTTCCCCCAAGTGCCTTTACCACCAGCACCATCTGCATCCCCAAGATAAAGAACATCAAATTACCAAATAAAGACCATTATAACCCAAAAGCAGATTCTATCATCAGATATTTGATACTGCAAAAGAAAGTTGCATGCAAGGAAAGCTCAAATCACCGACTAATATCATGATCTTCAACCCAAAATTTTATTAAAAAAACTAAAACCATCAGTAAGAACCACTAACTAAATTTACTCGGTTATTTCATGCAGGCCAGTTTTTTTTTTTATTTAGTTAATGAAAGTCTATATAGGTAACATTTTTTAACGATATGCATACCAAAGATACTACTGAACGTCTGGGAAAACTTATTTTTAGGAAAATAATATTCTTCTCCCCCAAAAACTTCCCGAGAAATCTGAGGAAAGTAATCAATTTCTAAAACTAAACACAGTCCAAACAAGCAAAATTATAAGCTGATTAGCTAGTTGATGCCAGTGCTGTTTGAAATTTTGATTGATTAACTGAAGCAAAATGAGATTAGCTCCAAATTTTGTAGATAGGAAAGGGGATAAATATTAGATCAAAAAATACCAGTAAAACCCCTTTTTAAACACAAGTATTATTGACTGAAATTTATTATAAAATTACAAACATGTGTAAGTCTCATTCTTTATTTAAGAATCGCCAACTCATGATTTTGTAGTTAGTTTGTAATAAATTTTAAATAATGATAAGAAGCGTATTATAGAGTATGTTAAAAGCTTAAGATATGAATAAAAAGCACAAGGTATATCATAGTTTATCAATATAAGACGCAATAGATTAATATAGTAGGAATTTAGTAACATTTGAATGTAACCGCAGTGTATTTATTCAATGTTAAAACCTAATGATATTTATTATTGAGTTGTATTCAGGTCTACTCACAATGTATAATACTGGCATCCTGTAGGCAGATAACATAATAATTAACTAGGCACTTCACTTAAAAATTAGTGCATAAAGTTCCACCCCAGAACTTTTATCTGTCAATCAGTCCCCATAGGAAGGCTAAACCACTGCAGCTACATCATAATACTTACAAAATTTATATCTTAGCAACCTAGAGCCATAATTCAAAAAATTTCAACAAGGACTACCAAACAATTATGAAATATCTGCCAAGAAAAAATAAATTAAAAACCAATCATCTCCCAAGTCATCTAAATCCCACAAATAATTCAAAATTCCAGACTGTTGTCCTTCTTTTCTGAGTAAATATTCAATAGTCTAAGCCTGTATATGATGTAATTAACTCAACAGAGCAAGCATACACGTGATACACATAGCATAACTAATCCACTCAAAATCAAACATGTAAAGGACATTGACTCACCTTTCTTCACCCGCCCATACTTCGCAGAGTGTGACCGACGCACATGCCTCACAGCTATCCCAGCGGTTTGTGCCTTACCACCAGCTGGGGCTTTCACATAATGGTCAGATAGCAAGGAGGACGGGGATTTTGGAGACGAAGACAGAATCTCCGCATTTTGACTCGCAATTTTTAGCATTTCCCTCTGCCCGTCCGTCAGAAACCCCTCACTCGAAGCCATTTAAACAAAGAGCCAAAAACAAGCCAAACCTATAGACATGCTATTTCACCAGTTAATCCCATCACTTCACAACGCTTCAGTTCAAAACCACAGCAATTTCGCAACGAATTAGAAAACACTCTCAAATAAACAACGAAACAATGCACATAGCCAAATACGAAACATCGATTAACTCCAAGTTATTTATTACAAACTGCGAGAAATAATACCAGATAGAAAAAAAATAATAAATAACACATTTGTAAGCCTAAACCATTTCGTCTTCGCCACGCGTCACTTAACAATACCAACACCAAACAAATCTCGTTTAACTTTCAATACCAAAAAACATACCAAACATCACAGCATGCCATGAATCACATCACCAAAACAATAGCAAATAAAAAAAACGGAAACAAAAAACGCAAAACAGAAAGATGAATAAGTGAAGAAGACGAACCAGTGAGTAGAAAGTGCAAATAAGAATCGGATTCTTCTGTGCTTGGCCCGGATCTCGAGCCAAGACAGGAGGAGAAGCAAGCGGATTTTGCGAATCGAAGCAAAGGAGGCGAAGTGAGTAAGATCCAGAGAGGAGCGAGGTTGGGAGAAGAAACCCTAAGCGGCGGTGTAATCGGAGAGGGTGAGTGAGTGTGGAGAAGTGAATCGGTGGAAAGTGAGACGCGAGAAGCGAAGAGAAATGGATGAGAACGAAAAAGAATGGGTCGGAAAAGAGAAGGCTTATATAGGGAGGCTACGGTTACCTGTAACACGTCAGCAGTGGGCGAGGTTTTTGGGTTTGGGCCTATTCTATTCAACTATTGTTGTTCCATTCTGTTTACACGTGGCGCTTCCTCTACAGGCTAATGCCAATCTTAATTATGTGCCCTCACTCCCTTCTTCTTCACTTTCCTACTCTTATTATTAACCCTAACCTACGCTCCTCCTTACCCCTTTCGACCATCACACAGAGTCGTGTTCTACTCGCACACGCATAAATCTATTCATGCCGTTTTTCTAAGGAATCTTCTTCTCACATCAATAACTATTATATTTACAAAATCTTATTTAATATATTTACATTTTAGAGTTTCTACATATATATAAAACATATCTCAATTCATTGGACTATAAACATAAATGTTTTCCATCCTTGGCTAACATAAATGTGGATATCATCTTATCTTTTGTGTGTTAGTCAATTAAGGAAGACTTGGAGAATATACGCCTTCTCATTCTTTTAAACATATCTTACTTTATTTTTATTAGCATACATTACAGCTAATTAAGTTAAAGTGATATTTGTTGAAGATCTTATATCAATTAGAGATGAAAATATTTCATAATATATAAATGAGTGTAAAATTTACATATAAATTGATTTTGTAAGATTCAGTTTGGTTTAAAATTTACTTTTTAATATAATATCACAGTTATTTAAAATTTATCATAATGAGAGTTTGTTGGTCTCATCATTAGACCGCTGTCTGATCTATTAGAAAGTGGATTTTAAGCCTACCGCAATCCCATAAAATTGGCTCATAAGATAAGGTTTGCACCCACTTATATACCATGAAATATTCTCATCTATAGTCGATGTGGGATCTCCAACACACCTCTCACGCTGAGACTGCCAACTCATGCGTGGGACTATATATTATGGGTGGTCCGATAGCGGGTGGCACGATAGGCCCAACACAAATACTCGCTAGGATATGCTCGAAATGGCTCTGATACCATATTACAAAGTGGACTTTAAGTCTAACTCAACCCCATAAAACCGGCTCATGGGGATGAGGAGTATTTGTTGGGCTTATCAGACCACCCATTATCGGGCTGCTATCGAACCACCTATAATATGTTATCCCACGCACGAGTTGTCACTCTCGCCGTGAGGAGGGGTGTTGGAGATCCCACATCAACTAGAATGAGAACAATTCATTGTATACAAGTGGGTGCAAACCTCATCCCCATGAGTCGATTTTATGGGGTTGAGGTAGACTTAAAGTTCACTTCGTAATATGATCATGTAATAAATATATCATCATACACGAGTTATCTAACATTTTGGACATTTTAATCGTGATGGAGACCATGAAGAGTGTGAACCTAAAACATTGAAATTTTTTATGCATGAGATGTTTGGTAAATAGAGTTGATAAGCATATTTTTTTCATATAATTGCAAAGTTGCTTGATGATACTAATATAAATTTGAATATAGGATGTAAAAAAACTGTTTGATAAGTGATTTTTCCATTCTATTTAGTAATCTAAGACATCTTTTTTATTGGTCACTTTTAAATAACACTTCTTGCCAACTTTTGTACAAAACAACGTAACTTTACTTATAGAAACATTTAATGACATAGAAACATTTAATGACATGTACATAAATTTTATATCACTTAAAGTGTGTAATTTGATTCGTTAGTAATTTTTTTCTCGTTATTATTTTAAAACATGACTATTATAATTAATCATATATGTGGAAGATCTTACTTCTATTAGAAATAGAAAAATACTTTATGATATATAAGTAGATACAAACTTCACCTTATGAGTTTATCGGTTCGATAAGGTTGAATTAAATTTAAAAAATTACTTTTTAATTCAAAATATACATTTATACTCTTATACGAATTGTTATGCAGAGGGAAACACTAGTTTTGTGTAATATTTCTAACTAGAAAAAATAATAAATTAGCAAATCAAATATAAATTTGAAAATCCACATTGATGCTAATGGCTTGGAAACTTTTTAAGTGTTTTAAAGAAACATTATGTGGAACAAATGAATAAAACATGTGTGCTTCGACTTTGGTTGTTGGTGTGGTTGTTTTGTGAAGACTAAATAATGATGACCACTTATATACACTTCAAACTTTTAAGTGAGTGGATGTTACGAGGGAGTTTTGGTGTATAATAAGTGTCTCTAACTACTCTCATGCTTGTCCTTGCTTATGTGCAAAAAGTAATTCCTGAAACTGCAACGTGGGTTGCGATTTTGAAGGATCGAAAATGAATGTGTTGTCTAGTAAGCTGTGCAAAGTTGCTATAATCATGCCAAAGATAATTAAGTGGCAAGAATAATAGAAGTAACTGTACTCATTACAACAAATCTTCATATCCTTAAATGCCTGCACACTTAAAAACAACAAAAAACAGATAAGATTATGACAACATATCATTTAAGACTATTAATATGTTTTAATGATTTTTTCTTATAAGATTTAGATCTGAAATTTAAGATCGTAATTAAAGGTAAGTTCTTAGAAATACTTAAATAAAACATGGGTATTGGAATGACATTAGCAAATAACACTTTTATAAAACAATAACATAGAAAGAAAAAAATCAGTTGCCATTTTTATAATAGGACATGATTATCTAGTACTAAGATTTGTGTTTCTTGACATGGACTAATCTACAGAGATTTGTTGTGATTAGCCTAATGGGTGCTGCTTAAAAGCTTTTTGTAAGACATTTAAAAAAAAGGAAGAAACCTTATCATCAAACATTGTACAACCTCCATCATATGTTGTTTGTTTGTTTGTTGTATGAGGACCACTATGGCAACCGTAGGTCAGATACCCAAAACCTAATAAATTTGTGAAGAGGTAGAAGCCAAAAAATACAAAGGATTGGGCTTCTGGTAGGTTGGGATTGGTAGTTTTGTTGGCCCTTATTGCACCTATATATTATACGGCCTAAAATAAAACAAATTATCGGTGCATGTGAATAATGTCAAGTAACTTTCTGTTTTAAGTTCTCCTTAATAAATAAATCTCTCCTACTAAACTCAGCATTTCATTGGAATCTTTCATTCCACATCATTTTAGAACATAGGACATAGAAGAATATTGAAGAAAAGTTGTCAATTTCTCCTAAAAAATAAGGGCGATTTAGGAAAAAGTTAATTTAATTTTGCTATTTTAAAAGGTCTATAACTATATTTAAGTCCTAATAGCTACAGTACAAGTAAAATGTCAATAGATTACATTCTGTTGAATCTAAATTATCTCGAATATCTCTATTCATATCTTAATATTCCAAAAAGCGTCAAGAGTTATATTATTTCTCTCTCTTTCAAAAGAGTCTGTATACTTCCAAAGCGAGTAATAACGATCTTATAAAGATACTGAGATAAGAATTAATGATTTATAATTTTATTCCTTCAATTTTCGACTTTTGTTGTAATAATTACTTGTGAATCGTTGTTATGAAATATTGGAACTTAGTTAAAATGCTATTTTAAGAATAAGTAATTTGAAAGAAAAAAAACGAAGTGTACGTTTAACTTGGAATTACCAGTTTTGAAGAAATCAAGCGAGAATGAATTTTCAGTATAGACAGGTTGCAATTTGTGACTGAAACTAAAATATTTGACCCAAAATAAACCACCAAACTGACCCAATCACGGACCACTATATATAAAGCCCGAACAACCCTCATTCGATGCAATCCTTCGTTTCCTTTTTCAATGACGTTCTTCGCTCCCTTCTAAGAACAGGTTTATGTAAGTAGTGTAACAATTAAAAGCACGATCATGAGAGGGAAATTATGTTCTTGTTGACAATATATATTTGAACAATGCTTTAAACCCAAAACAACTTTCAAACAATCTAACATTGACATTTTGAAGCTAGAGATTGGCAATCCTCCACGAAATTAAACTTTCTTCCAAATAGTGGAAGATCACAGGAAACAAACTATCATCATTATGCCCTATAGCAGTTTCTGCTTTGATTGTCAAAACAGACAAACCACAAGCTTCGAAAGGAACCGATTATGCGTACACTTTCCCACATGCTTTTCTTCCTGCCCTTCTGTTTGAGCTAGCAACTGCATAGAAAGCCATGTTAATAACTGTTTGAAAGAAGCTAAAAGTCTAAAGTAGTGAAATAAGATTAACCTCAAGATATTAAGCAAAATATTCCCTATTTAATGATGATAATACTGCAACACAATTTTACATGACCATGCATGCACTTATCTTGATGGGTTTTCAGCTTTTATATTCAGTCTATACGTTGAATGAAGATTTCAACTGATTACATTCAATTAACCTGGGTGTGTAATATAACTGCAGTGTCAAAAAAATGCTGAATAATAAACGAAGATAATAATTGATATGCAAAACAACCTACTTCTCCTCAGAAGCTTGAGTGCAGTTCTTAGAACGGTGAGAAAAGACACAGGGTTCAAGATCATATCTACAAATCTCAGAACATTTTAACTTGGGGATAGATAAAACAAAATCCTTCTGGTGTGGTGCATAAGAAGAACCAAACTTTTTATGAAGCCAGCGGGTTCCAGGAAAACAGTCGGACTGATTATCTAAATCAAGGGTTGATGAAGCTAAGTGTTCATAATTGCATCCCTCTTCCATGCAAGAATCAACTCTCGAACAAGAAATTCTTGGAGTCTCTCCATCTGGCCTATTCATAAACATTTTCCCTGAGCTTAGCACATTTCCTTCGCTACTTCTCAAAGTTGTTATGACCTGCATTCCAATTCCATGGCAGGACTCAAATGGTGGCACCAGGGGTTCACAATCAGAGGAACAAGTTAGAGTTTGATCCTTCATCATGGGCTTTTGAGAGGTGTATTCAGCATAGTCTGATTCACTTCCTTGTTCATTATATGATAAAGATTTCCAACGAATTCTACGGGAACAACCAAAGAAATTGAAGGATGACCTCTTCAATTTAGCATACATAGAATCTGAAGTACAAGAAGGAACATAATGGATTCTGAGCTCAAGGTTACAGCCTAATATGAATTGCAGAGAACTTGCAATCAACTTCCATGACTTCTCAGCCCTACTTACATAGTCACGATGCCGGAACTCCAACTCGGCAACTGCACGGCCTGAAAATTTGAGTATTTTCCATTGAATTACTTGGTATATATAGTACTTTGGGGAGATACATTCATAAGTATAAAAGTATAATTTTTCTCCTCTAAAAGCAAAAGGATAGAATTAACGAAGACAAAATTCTAGGTCAAAGAATATATAAAACCATTCCATAGATACATACTATGTCAATGAATACTAGGTACATAGTGCAATATGTAATTCACATAAAATACAAGGTCAAAGAATATAAAAATGACTGCTCGTGATTAGGGGTGGGCATGGATTGGATTTTTCAAAATCCAATCTAGATCCAATCCAAATCCAAATAAGTGGATTGGATTTAAAATCCATATCCACTTTAACTAGATCAAATATATTTGGATTTTTTT
>Ga0123341_1005097_pt1 | contig 11655 bp, 8 predicted proteins | sample Turbeapinknodule_FD_89959 | JGI IMG/M metagenome (GOLD analysis project Ga0123341, IMG submission 89959) | Root nodule microbial communities of legume samples collected from Mexico - Turtle bean Mexico pink nodule | ecosystem: Host-associated > Plants > Roots > Nodule | place: Mexico: Nepantla... | reverse complement strand
TGGCTCATCTTGCTCTGGTATGTTTCTCACAGGAGATTGGTTGTGTTCTTTTTAATTGTTTTAATCAAGACGATTTTGGTTTCAGATTTTTATTTCCTTTAGAATTGCAGTTTCGTTTCTCTTTGTTACAAAATTCTTGCAGTTTTTTTTGTTGATTGTTACTGTAGTATGTAGAGTTTGACATGCTAATAATATTGGTAATTTTGAATAACTGTCTCAAGTTTTTCATCAAGTTATCTTCTTGTTTGTATTAGTAATGGTTTATATTTCATATTACCATTTTGCAGAATCGGGTGAATGGATATGTATTAAAAGGAAAGCCAATGATTATACAATTTGGTCGAAATCCCGCTGCTGCTAAGGCTTGATTTAGTGCATTTATTGTATAACAGATGACTAATTACGCATTGTTAATTCACTCATGGGGAGAGGACTCTGCACTAAGCACTGAGACCACAGCATTCAGCAATGCTAGTGATATGAATGCTAGCATGTATATTCTCCTTGGGTTTATGGAAACTATGTGAATGAAGACTTCGCATTGTTGTCAATAGGGGTTGTAAAAGGCAGACCAACGTCATTGTATATGCAGACCAAAGTTGGCAATGGTTTATTAAATATATAATTTATTGGTTCATTTTTTTGCTCCAGAAGCAAAAGTATTGGGAGCTTGGATCTAGAAAATGTTGCAGAATTATGGTTGACAACGATATGATATGGCTCTGAAAACGTGGATATGCATCAGGTCTGTAAAAAATTTAGTTATGCAGCTTGCCATTGCCAAATACCATCATTCCTATAAGGGGATATATACATGTATCACATTGTTTTTTGTAATGTCTAAAAGAAACAATGGACTAAAATATCTAATTGAATGGTTTGATTTTTATTTACTCAAACAAAATCAGTTACAATAATTTATTTATAGCTACTCTATAACAGAGAAGGTTAGTCTTGGCTAACTGCTCTAACAGGGTTAATATACCCTTCCTCAATTCTAATCGGATAGAAGAATAGTTTTGGTGTTTTCTTCTTGCACCTGACAATAGGGTATTTCTTGATCCTCTTGGAAACAAAAACAAAATTTACTTCGGAATTTGTATGTCTAATAGCTTTAACAACATTGAACAAAGAACGAATAATGGTTGAACCACCAAGCATGGATCTTTATGCTTAAGATTGTGAAATCAATAAATTTTATCAGCACCAACAATTCCGTAAAAAGGACTTTATTTGTTCCTTAAGATTTAACAAAACACATATGAGGGTGAAACTCAAAGAAAATGGAGTTATCTTTGGCAAATTGACTAGTTTTCAGTAATAGAAAGAAAATGTAACAAAATGTTAAGTTTAAAAGTTATATCTGTAGCAATATGTGATGTAAATGAGAGGAAACAACACTAATATGTGTAGCAAACCTGTACCATTTTTTATGAAAGTTTGATCCGGATTAACAAAATGACTTAATTGTTGAATATTGTGGGGTTCCCCACTCATATGTGCTAAAACGCTCTCAAAAACTTTTTCTGACCCTAAAGCTTTGTAGAAGAATATTACTGTATACATATAGCAAACTACAAAAGAGTACTTATATTTGTATATGTCATAAGACGTTAACACTCTTAAGTGAGCAAACACTTGTGATCTCTATGATCGCATCTTTAATAAACTTTGTTTAATTAGGAGTGGTTGATGTCCAAACAATACTTAGTGAGCTTAGCCGTGATTGGTTATTGATTCAACCCAATTAGATAACCAAGGACACAAAAGACACTTCACAATTAAGTCAATCATCTCAGCATCCAAGACAAGTGATAACCAAAATTAAAAGACAAGCATGATATCATAAAGAGGAATGAAATGGATGATGCAAAAAGAAAGATAAAAAGAGGAAGGGATGAATAAAGCTTATGAAAGAAGGTTGTCACGCCACTTGGAGAATGAGGTACTCCAAGATGAGTGGTGAAGGAGCCGCCACATGAGGTGTTGCACACTCAAGATAAGACTCAAGAACTTTAGGAGACAAAACTCACTAATAACTCAAGCAGAACTTATTTTCTATTCAATTTCAATTGTATGAAATACATGAGACAAGACACTCTATTTATAAGAGAGAGTGTCTTGGAGAACAAGATAAAGGGGTAGGAGCGTCATTCGTGAGAAACCTTCTAGAAGGTAGGTCAAAGAAACCTTAAACTTAGAAGCACTTGTCATGAAAGGTGGGCTTGGCACAAGCCCAATTTATGCTAAGTACACCCCAATTTATGCTAAGTGAACCCTACTCTAGCTTATTCTTCTATTTGGACCCCCAAAGTGAGCCCAATTTATTTACATAAACTTGTCTTTTAAAAAGACTAGAAAGAAAAACATGTGATGCTCTAGCCTATGTCTAGTTCTTCTTATGGTGAGGTCCTTCTGAAGTTTGGTGGCGCCTTGTCTTGGATGCTGAGATGAATGACTTAATTGTGAAGTGTCTGTTGTGTCCTTGGTTTTCTCCTTATCTAATTGAGTTGTATCATGCCCCCCCAAGTTGGAAAGAATTTGACCTCGAATTTAGAATTCTTGTAAATAACATAGTTAGTTTGTTCACAAAGAAGATAAAAACATTTCTAGAAATGGTTTGTGAATCAAACTTATGTTCATGAAGCTTTGGGAGTTTGCATGGATGAGTTCTAGATACAAGCCATGTTTGTAGAGAATGTTTAGGGAAGATTTGATTGGTTTGTCAAAATCCTCTTAGAAGGTAAGAACCTTTAGGAGGTTTTTGAATGTCATCCTAAACTTCTTTATCAAAGATGTCAAGTATTTAGAATGAATTGATAATGAAAAAGATAATGAAGAAGAATACCTTAGAGGTGCAGTTTGTGTTTCTGTACGGGTCCACCATGTAAAATCTTTCTATCATATTGCCAAGGTCTTCCCAAAAGCACATGTGTGGCTTCCATTGGCACAACATCACATAAAACTTTATCTTTATATTTTCCAATGGCAAATGTTATGAGGACTTGTTTATTAACCATCATTTCACCCTCTTCACTAAACCATTGTAATTTGTAGGGCTTTGTATGAAAGATGGTGGGTAATCCAAGTTTTTCCACCACTCTTGTACTTGTCACATTTGTACAACCACCCTCATCAATTATCAAGGAACATAATTTGTCATTAATAAGGCACCGGGTATGGAAAATATTTTCCCTTTGACTTTCATCAAAAGGTTTTTGAAGTTACCCAAACATACGTCTTATTACTAACAAATTACCTTCACATGGTATTTCACACTCGTCCTCACTACGGGTTTTTAAAGAGGAAGGGGAGCTAGCTCAAGATGATTGGGAACTATGGTCACTCACGACTACCCCCTTTAACCATCATTGTTCTTTTACTTGGGCAATTAGCAACAATGTGCCCAAAATCTAAACATTTAAAGCATTTTTTACTTGAAGTTTTGGTGGGTGATTTAGGAGTAGAAGGTTTATCTCAATAATTTTTATATTGTGGGGTGGTTTCTTTTGAGAAATTGGAAGGAGAGTCTTGGTTTTAAAATTTGTGTTTGTCCTTCCAAGATGATTAAAAGCCATCATTATGAGTATTTTTAAAAGAATTTCTCTTCAAAACACGTGATTCAACCTTGATGGCTAGGTGAACCAATTTTTCCAAAGAAGTATACTCATATAATTCCACAACATCTTGTATTTCTCGCCATAACCTACTCTAAAATCTAACAACATTTGACTCTTTACTTTCATGCATATTAATTTTTAGTCAATGTTAATTCTAAATCTTTGAAATACTCGTCTACACTCCTGGATCCTTGATGAAGTCGTTGGATCTTCAACAAAAGTTCCTTCCTATAATGAGGAGGAATAAATCGTGCGCGCACGTATAATTTTAAATCATTCCAAGAGACCACGACTGCCCTCTTGTTTAGCCCAATATCCATTATAGTTTGATCTCACCATTGCATGGCATAATCCTCAAATTCTAGGAAAGCTAACTTAACCTTTTGGTCCTCTTCAACGTCATACACATTAAATATTTGTTCTACTTTAGCTTCCCATCCTAGATAAACGTTTGGGTCACTATCCCCATTAAAACTAGGTAATTTTACCAAAGGAATGGACTTCTTTTGTTGATGTTGGTGTTGATGACGCCTAGCTTCAAAATTTTCACTCTCCAATCTTCTTCTTCTTGACTTCCATACTGTATGTAATGTCTAGTAGCTCTTCTAGGCTCACATCTCCTTTCCCTGACTTGTCTCTCATGGGTGTCTTCAAGGCATTGCATCATTTCTACCAATTGTCTCATGTCTTCCTCCTTTTGAACCAAGCTCCTCTTGGCCTCTTCAAGTTCCACCAAAAGGTGTGCCTTTTGAGGAGAAAGTGGTTTGGAAGATTCCCCTGAGGATAAATGATGCATATTTGCGTATAAAAAAAAATTAAACAATTAGTTTTAAACAACAAATAATGCACTCATTCACGTGTATTAATTGGCTATTTAGTAAAGGATGGATAAAAGGTACTCAAAAAAGGTTTTCAAATTTTTTTGGCCAAAAGGTCTACACTTGGTAGCAACACTAAAGTGAAAGAGGTTAAAACTTTTATAACTTACTCATACAAAGAATCCCCAACAAAACTTAAAGAGACTTTAAAGATAAGCAAGAAAAGTTGACAGAAAGAAAGCTAAACCAAAAAGGAAGTAAGATGATGACAAAACTTAAACAAGACAAACAAGAAAAGCACTTTTAAAGACTCAAAGAAACTTACTTAAACTTTTAACTATGAAGTTTTTAATTTTCTTAAAAAATATAAAAGTAAGAAGGATTAAGTTCAACGAATGTGAAAACTATTAGAATATATGGCCTTAAACAAGAGGGAGATGAATTGTTCATAAAAGATTTTCGCAATCTTTGAAGGTATAATGAACTCCAATGCAAAATCACAGAGAAAGAAATCAAGGAAACAAAATTGTTTAAGTTGATTTCCAGAAAAACAACCGGTTGTTTTTATCAGCAGTAATTAAAACAACATAAAAGCATAATGTAAATGAGTTCAGGGCAAGAGAAAAGCACACAAGCAATTTATACTAGTTCACTCTTATCCCAAGAGCTACATCCAGTCCCCAAAAACCACTAGGTATCTACTATGCAATCAAAATCCAAATTACAAACAACCACACTAAAGAAGTGACCTTGAACACATCAAGCCACACACTTCCTTTGGCACACAACACCACAGAATTCAAAACAACCTCTGATTCTGCACACACCAAAGAAGTGATCTTGAACACATCAAGAACACACATTTATCTTGGCAAACACACCACAAAATTCAGAACAACCTTTGATTCTGCACACACCACAAGTATTTCATAAATACAAGAGAGAAAGAGGAATGATTACACTTAGATCAATATAAAAAACGAAAGATTACAACAATCCTATTCCACTCCTTTGGGAAATCCAAAAGCTTGATGCAAATCTTGAAAACTTAAATATGTTTTCTCAATCTAAAAACTGTGTAAACGGTTTCAATCCTTCAGGAGTGTAAAACAACCTTTATATACTCCAAAGGTTTGTTAAAAACATTTAAAGCATGAGTCAAAACAGTTAGAAAACATTTAAAGCTGATTTACCAAAATTAATAAAAATTTTGTTATGGATTTTCAAAAAACAATCGGTTGAATTTTTGAAACAACCGATTGAATTGGTTTGACAGCAAAGTCAACCAACTCAAAAAGCTTTAAACCCTTTTCAAAAACCACTAAGGGTCAAGCAATCGATTGAAATGATAAAACAACTGGTTATTTTTCCACTTCTTTAGAAAACAATCTTTTTAAAAAAGGTTTTGATTCAATTTAGTTTTAGATTCAAACAAAGAGTGGATTACACTTCAATCTACCCAGAACCCACCCACACAAGCAACAACACCAACCTTCCACCAAACACCATGGATTTGGAGACACCAAAGCACAAGATCATCCTTGATCAACAAAAACAATTTGTCACTTTAAAAGAATCCTCTTAATATTTTAATCTTGAAAAATTAATGCCTCAAATTGTTTCTTTTGTCCTTGTTTTTTATGGACTAAATAATTCCACATTCTTGACATGCATATTTTATTTTTACTTCACTTTCAAATTTTCACAAAGAGAATGGGATTCAATTCATATGATCACTTGAGTTCTTTGTTTGGAACTAAATCAACTACCACTTAAACAATTTCTAGTTGCTTTTAGTTCTTCACAATTATAGCAAAAATAAGTAGAATGGATAAGAACATAAGACTCAAGCAAAAGAGGTAAGGGAAGAAAAAAATTTGAAAAAAAAAAATAATTCAAAAGCATAATTTAAAGTGTTTAATGAATAAAAAGGTGAAATTGTAATTGACAAGAATTTACGTGACACCAAGCAAGCTAATGCCCAATCATCTTACAGTGAGAGAAAAATGGAGGGAGTCATTCATATTCCACGTCGACTATAAAAGCAAAGTCTGAACGTTCAACCAAGAGGTGATCGGGAAGAGGGGACAACATATCAATATCTACCAGCACTCTAGCAAACAAACCCCAATTCTTTCTCGTGGTATGAACATCCAAAGACAAAGGACTACCAATGTCTCTGGTAATGGAAAATATTGCCCTTAGTCTCCATTATTCCAAAGGCAAATGGTAGATTCTAACCCAAGCCTGGGTTTTATAGATGGAATAAAGTCTTTTGTCCAAGCAAACAATCTCAAGAAACTAGGAAATAACTGTAATGAACCCCTCCCAAGAGCCCATCGCATGTCTTCAAAAGAAGAGAACTCTAATTCATAGAAACCCTTCCCAAGAGGGATTGCTTTCCACGATCCAATAACCTTCCACACAAGCTGCACCATTTTAGTTAAATCAAGGTATTTGAGAGGTTTATCCCCCTTAGATAGAATAATCCAACCATGTAGATGGGTCTTGCAATCCTCAAGACCAGCCAAGTAATCTTCCTTATCAACCCGGACAACAACTATATCTCCCTTAATACAAGGAGTAGGTAGCTGGGACAAAAGAATGTCACATGTATTTCCCAAAGCTTAAGAAAAAATCTTCCTTTGGCTTGGCATAACAGACGCTTTCTTATTAGGAAACATTTCTCGATCCATCAAACAAGCCCATGGGATGAGGAAACCCGTAAAGTCGTCCGCCATTCACAAAGGCTAACAAGTTGCCGACCAGCTCACCCCATCCGCCACCGTCCCACTAGCCGCACCACGCTGCGCACCAACCGCACCAGAGCAGGCACAAAAGGTGGCAACTTTTGTTGTTGATACAATCTAAATAGCCAAGAAGATGACCAAGTTCTCAAGAAACAATTCACACTATGAGCAGTCATCTCAGCAATCAAGTCAAGGCCCCACCAAATATCAAATGGAACACACTAGAAGAAGAACTTGGCATAGACCAGGACATCAACTACTCTTTCTTCTGGTCTTCTTAAAAGACAAAAACATGTTTGTAAATAATTTGGGCTCACTTTTGGGGTCCAAATAGGAAAATAGGCTAGAGTAGGTTCGTGTCCAGTGGGAATCTTCTTAGGGTTCTTACCTTAAATTGCTAATCTCAAAATCATAAACTAGAGCAACCAATTAAAATGTGCAATCCTAAAATCAACTTAAATCATGAGGTATTCAAAGCAAGGTTATTTTGTACTTATTTGCTTTGAGTTGATTTCGACCCTTTACTTTCTAGCACCTTTTAAATTCTTGCTTTTACCTTTAAGCAATTTCATTTTCGCCTTTAAATTCTTGTCATCTACAATTACGCAATTCTATTCATTAAGCACTTTAAATTTCGCCTTTGAATATTATTTCGTGTCAATTTTTTTTCCTTACATCTTTTGCTTGAGGCTTATGTTCTTAGTATTTTAGGAGTCTTATTTCCTTTCTACTTATTTTGATTTTAATTGTGATGTGTTAAAAACAAATAAGAAGTTGTTTGAGTAGTGGTTGATTTCATTCCGAACATAGAATGCAAGTGTTCATATGATTTTTGAATCCAAAACCAACATTTTTTTCGGAAAAGTGAAAAGTGGAATGACAAAAAAAAAATATGCATGCAGAAAAAAGAATATGGAAATTTTGAATCCACAAATATAAAGACAAAAAGAAAAAGTTTTGAAAAACATTCACATTTCAACTTTCACTTTGCAAATTACTAAAGAGGATTCTATGTATATGGTAAATTGTGTTCATACTTGTGGAATTTAATCCTTCTTACTTTCACAATTTCTAAAAATCATGCAAACCTTCATAATTAAAGTTTAAGTAAGTTTCTTTGAGTCTTTTTTTTTAACTTCTTTTATTGCTTGTCTTCTCAAAGTTTTGTCATTATCTTATTTCCAATTTGGTTTAACTTTCTTTCTTTTAAGCTTTTCTTGCTTGTCTTTTTAGTATGTCGCCCCCACATTCTTGAGGCTGAAAGGCATCACTTTATAGCAATAATTGGTCACTTCAGACATGAAAGCAATTTTGTCTTCGTCAGATGGATGCATGCGTATTTGGTTGTACCCGGAGAAAGCGTCCATGAAGCTCAGATAACCGTGGCCCGACACATTGTCCACAGTACATCGATGTTCGACAGAGGGTAAGAGTCTTTTGGGCATGCGTTATTAAGGTCGGTGAAATCAACGGACATCCTCCATTTTCCGTTGGCCTTTTTCACCATTACCACGTTAGACAACCATGTCGGGTATTGAATCTCTTTAACGTGATTTGCTTATACTAGTGTGGTAGTTTCTTCCTGAATCGCCAACTTCTTTTCTTCGTTGTACTTCCTCCTTCTTTGGGAGACCGGGCTCGTCTGTGGGTCAATCATCAATCAGTGACATAAGAAATCGGGATCAATACCTGGCATGTCGATGGTCAACCAGGCAAAGGCGCTCATGTTTTTTGGCAATACTTCTTGCAGATCTTTCTCGAAAGCTCCCTCTACCGATACCCCAAGTTTGAATTTCTTGTCGTTTAAATCGATCTCTTTTACCTCCCCGACTGGCTAGTCACCCCTCCCGTTGTTCCATCCTTGGGTCCGCTTCTAGGTCCGAAACCCTTTTTGAGGTTACGATAGTGTATGACCCCTTCTGAGTTTTTAAGTTGTTTTCGTAGCACTTTTTGGCCGCCTTTTGGTCCACCCTCAGGGTGATCACTAACCCAGATGGTGAGGGTAGCTTCATCTTAAGGTGAGTGATGGAAGGTACTGCCCCAAGCTTATTAAGCGAGGGTCGTCCTAGAAGCAAGTTGTAAGACGATGGGGTGTTCACTACGATGTACTTGATGGTAATGGTGCTCGCATCTATTTCGTCAGCAAAAGTCGTTCAGATCTCTACGTAGCCCCATACTTCCACTTGCCCCCCATTGAAACCAACTAAGGTTTCGTTAAAAGGCTTCAGCTAGTCCCTCAGAATTTGTAGGCTTTCGAAAGTGTTCAGGAACATTACATCAGCTGAGTTTCCTTGGTCAACAAGCACTCGATGTACGTTTCGCCCCAATATTATTACTGCGATTATGACGAGGTCGTTTTCATGAAGGGAGACATCCTCCTTGTTCGCGCTTGAAAAATATATGATCAGTTCGGGTACTAGTTTCAACTCTAAGATCTCGTGTACTAGCTGCCCCCGAGAGTAGCATTTTCAGCCTGCGGCCGATGTTCCTCGCCCCGAAAATCTGCCGACAATAGTGTTGAAATCTCCCAGCACAGGGGTGACGTGGTCGTTGTCCTTTGAAGTTGTTCCACGGGGTGGTACTTCTTTCTCTTTGGTCTGTATATACTGCTTGAGGTGACCGGCGTCTACTAACCCTACTAGTTGGAACATCAGGACCTGACATCTTTCCGTGTCGTGGCCCTGCGTTTGATGGAATGCACACCAGGCGGACCAGTTATATCCCAAGACACGGTTGGTCTTCCTGGGTTGCTCTAGCCTAGCAGAGACAACCAGATTGTCCAATAGACGCCTCGATGGGACGGTGAAAACTGGTAGGGCTGGAGGTGCTTGCGTATGAGGGACACTTTTTTTCTCTACTTCTTTATGTGCCACATAAGGTACGTACCTTCTGCCTGCGCGTTTGACGATTGTATTCTTGGCTACCCTTGATTGGGCTTCCCGGGGGCGCTCCTTGTACTTCGCTTCGGCGCTCCTATGCTTTCTTTCGACGGATAGCCTCTTCGGTAGCTATGTGTACTGAGGCGCGTTCTCGGACTTCCGTCATTGACGCCGCCCTATTCCTGAGCAGTGAATCGCTGAATGGGTTCGCCCGTAACCCTTTCACAAAGGCGTCTATTACCATCTCGTCCTGCGGATTCTGAATGCATATTGATATTTCGCAAAAACGATTGAGATATTCTTTAAGCGGCTTGCCTTCCCTTTGCCTGACATCGAAGAGGTCGACCATTCGTGGTGGTTTCACCACGTTGGTCGCAAATTGTTCACCAAACAGTTGGAAGAACTCTTGAAATGAGTGGATGGTTCCACCCGGAAGGACGCTGAACCATTTAAGGTTGTCCCAGCGAAGGTGCCTTGAAGCATTTTGCTTCTGATGGCGTCCGAGCCCCCTGAGATCAGCATCTGGGCTTGAAAAGCCTTAAGGTGTGTCGCGGGGTCATCAAGGCCTGAGAAAGCGATTTTTGGCATCATGTAGTGAGGGGGAATTGGTTCTTCCATAATGGCCTAAGAGAACGGACGGGGATCCCTCCGCCATCTTCCTTGAATTCAGTCTGTAGGTCCTGCATCCGTCCTCCCTCGGGATTTCCTTCTTGGATCCTCATTTACTCTTTGCAGCTCCTCATGTGCCCGGATGGCATCCTCCATTAGTCGTCTGGAGGCTTCGGCCTCGTCCCTTAACCTTTGTTGCTCTGCCGCAGATTCTTCCAGGAGGAGTTCCTGAGCGACTTGGAATTGCTCAACTTGTCTTCTCGACTCCTCGTTTTCGCATTGTAATGTACGCATTGTCTCCATTACCTTTTATAATGTGACAACCTCTTCGGCTTCAGGGGTTGGCATCTGTCTGGTCCTCATGATTTGTATCTTTCTAATATAATGGGAATGGTTGTGGGAACCGTTTTACCGAGGGCCCACGGTGGGCGCCAAATGTTCTCGTCGGCTCGAGGTTGGTCGAAATTCGGATGAGCTCCTGGTGGCCTCTCTTCAAGCTTTAGTGGATAAGCTTCCAGAGAACGAGTGGGGGCTCCTCCTGTGATTACACTCCGACGCTCAAGTCAGTAAGAGCATAAAATTCTGTGTATATAGTGAATATAATGTAAAAAAGCGAGTTGAGATACTTCCTGTGTGATGGAAGAGGCCCCAACACCAATCCATTGAAAGACCACCAAAATGTCAAATTGAGGCAACCACTAGAGTTCTGGTCAAAGAGGGGTCAAGAGGACGCATTCTACATGTCATAAACTCTAGTGTAAAATAGTTTTTAAATTTCTTGTCAAAATTAGCATAGGAACTTTATTTGTAATTTTTCTTAGAATTACTTTTGGCACCTAAAACACCAACCTAGGTAAACTTAGAGTTTCTAAAAACCTCTAAATTTACCTAGGCCGGTCTAGAAAGCCCATGGAGGGGGTGAGCATACAAACTAGACACACCCCTCCCCATGTGCTCATTTAGGCTCCACTTTTGGGAG
>Ga0123341_1005095_pt1 | contig 11655 bp, 5 predicted proteins | sample Turbeapinknodule_FD_89959 | JGI IMG/M metagenome (GOLD analysis project Ga0123341, IMG submission 89959) | Root nodule microbial communities of legume samples collected from Mexico - Turtle bean Mexico pink nodule | ecosystem: Host-associated > Plants > Roots > Nodule | place: Mexico: Nepantla... | reverse complement strand
AGCATGCCTTTGTATGGTACCTTTGAATCCTCCAGTACGTTCCAAGACCTTCTCCTTTCCATGAAGTTTGAAGCACCTTTCCTTAGTATGACCTGTCTTTTTACAATAACTGCACCAACGATCATGACGATTAGCCTTTGTGGGAGGCTTTCCAAATGAAGGAAATGAACCTCTTATAGGGCCCTTGCCAGTCGCCAGAGCTGAACTATCAACAGAGTTGCCAATATCTGTTTTCTTTCTCTACATTTAAGGTATTATACGAAGTTCTCATTTTTCATCTGAGAATTTCCTTTCTTTTGAGTTTTCTGATCCAGTTTCTATAAAAATTCCTGTCTCCCTCAGCAAACCATTTGGTTCTAGATTTTTTCCTCCAAAATTCCTCTTGTAATAATAAATCTTGATTGAGCTCTTTGATATCAAGCTACTCCTCTTGCATAAGATTCCCATCATAGCTGGTATTAGCAATCTGCAACTGAATCTGGTTAACTTTGTCATTAACTGAGTCAACTTGTTGGTGCACATTGCCTAAAAACTGCTTACTCCATACTTTAATTCTACTTGTAACTTCCTTGTGCTTTTGATTTATAATATACACAGGGCAGCCATACCAAGGCTTGTTCCAGGCTTCTTCAATAATCTCACATTTAAAGAAATTTAAATGAAAATAAAAGATTAAATACCTGTGTATTTATTTTTGCAAAACACTGATTTCCATTGCCTTTGTGTGCATGATTGTTTGGGTGGAAACTACTGCTGTGCTACTCGTAAGATAGAGGCTTCCTGGTTCTCGTAAATGGTGATGACAGCATAATTGTTGGAGCTACAATTACTATCACTGTTTCTGTTTTTTGCCCTGGATTGTGAATTTGCATTTACAATTTATTAAAGTTAGTATATACCAATGCAGGGCTAATTTATAATTGCTTGCTGGGAACTTGTATGAATTTGGATTGAGGGAGGAGATTTATGTTAGTGGGGGATAAGAACATCTGATTGGGGTCTGGGAATCAAATAACTATATTTTATCATCTCAGAGTCCAAAATCAAACATGTTAGTTTATTTTCATTTTGAAGAACTGCTTTCAGAAGGCAGATTTTCATATTCTTAATATCTGCCTTGTAATTGTAATTTATTGTATTATCCTTTGTCTCTGTATCTTCTATTTAGCTAAAGTCAAAAAATTATTTTTTGATATCTTTGTTTAAACAGATACAGGCTGTTCTCGATGTGGCTTCAAAAGTCAATCGTATAATTCTGCTATCAGGGACTCCTTCTCTGTCAAGGTTGTAGCATAATCACAGCAAGCCAGCTGCATTTGCTTTCAACTTGGAACGAAAATGAAAAATGTTATTTAATATTTTGGTTTTGACTCTATATTTAGCTTTCTGTTCTTTGTGTCCACTTTTCCTGATTTTATTATTTTAACAATTCAAATTTCTTACATCTTATGGTGCCTTTCTTCCTAGGCGCTCATAGACCGTATGACATATATAACCAGATAAATATGTTATGGCAAGTATATTCACATTGAGTGTTTTTCATATTTATATTTTTCTATCTACAAAGCCTCTGAATGCAATTTTCTGCAACATGCTTCTATTTACAGGCCTGGTTTGCTGGGGAAGACTAAATACGAGTTTGCAAAAACTTATTGTGATTTAAAATATATCAAAGGCAATCAAGGCAAATATTTTGCGGTAATCCTGATATAAAAGTACTTCATATCCTCTCTATGAATGTGTGCTTGGAGAACATCTGTATTTATATATTTTGTTTACTTCATAATTATCTTCTAGCTGCTAAGAAGTTATTTCTTACTATAGAAGATCATTACCTTTCCTATGATGTATTTCAGGATGATCACTTGTGTTATTCCCATACCTTGGTTGGTATAAATATATTTTAAATATGGTTGCAGTCGACCAATGAAAATTTTATAAAATTGTTATTAGGAAAACAGGCTAATTCAAAGGTTATAAAGTTTTTAGATTCTGTTTTGGCCTCTTGGAGGTGTTGTTTAATACCCATCATTTACTTAAAGATTGTCATCTTCTTAATCTTTAGTTACTTATGATGAGGGAAAAGTGGTATATATATATAATTCAGTTTCATATTTCTTTTTTGGGTTGTACTTCACTGTTAAGAAATTGACGTAATGATGGGATTATGCCGCAGGATTATTCAAAGGGTGTGCGCTTGGAAGAGTTAAACGTGTTACTAAAGCAAACTGTTATGGTTGGATCTCATCCCATGTTAATCATCTGATCAGTACTTCAATTTTTTGTGTTTTCTATTTCTTGGATTCTGACATCAATTACATTTGTAGAAGCATTTGTCTGTTTTGGCATCTGCTTTTCAATGACTAGCCTGGCATTTTGAAGTAATGAGAGCAGTTTGGCTGTGAAATTTGCACAATTAAATTAGACTCTTAGTTGAATGTGATCTGATAGTTTTCATTTTATTTACCCAATTTTTCCTTGTGGGATATGGCTTGATTGTTGTTCTAATTTGATGATTTGGTTATTTCATATAGGCTTATATCCTTTTCTAGTGTATCAAACAAGACCTAGGAATCATTGTTGTTTTTAAATAATTGTATTTTGGCTTCACAATAGTATTTTCCATTATGTTCTTACAAGCTACTGCTTATTTTTGAAAAAAAAAACGCTTAGGTAGTACTTCAGAGATGACTTAGATTGAGTGATTTTTTATTTTAAATCTTCATTTGGTTATTGAGTGCCACATTTTACTTTTAAACACTTATTGTTCTTTTTATTATGTCTCTTGTTTTTTCTTGATTGCAAAGAATACGGTTATATGATGTCGTCCATTGTAGATAAGGCGTCTGAAGGAACATGTGATGCTACAGTTACCTCCGAAACGTCGGCAAATTATAAGACTGTTGATAAAGCGATCAGATATAGTTGCTGCTAAAACTGCAATTGGGGAATTAAGTATTGAGGCCACTGAAAGGGAAAGTGAAGACATACCTTTAGAAAATTTGGATGAACCTGAAGGTATTGTCAAGGAATCTTTGACTCTACTTCTGTGAGATGTTGAATTTGTGTGTCATCTAATGTGTCACATGATAGCCTTAAGTTCATCATTGTTTTACTAGATTGGGATGATTTCGCGTAAAAACGTACAGCTAAGGCAGGATCAAAAGCTTTGGAAATTGTTACTTCAAAAGAATGAATTTGATTGCTTACCACATGAATAGCTCAATTCTAGTTGTAAACCTAGATGATTTAGAATTTTCTTCTTATGCCAAAAAGACATATAATACTGATGGTCACAAGAATATCCAATAGGACCCAAAAAAGTAATAAAAAATGTTCAATTGTTACCTGCAATATGTAACTTTACCAACGTACTTTTGAACTATGCAAAAATTGGAAAATTAAATAAAATTTCATGTTCTTGTCAAATTTCTTTTTCAATGCACCTTGTCAAAAGGGTTGCTTGGTAGTTATTTTTTGTGTTGTTCAAAGAAAATGGCTGTGCTATTTCTCTTGTATCAAGATAATAATACCGTTTCTGTGTGTGTGTATATATATGTTATGGCTGTAATGCAGAAGATTGTTATATAAGTTTCTTCATTCATCTCTTGTACCTGTTGTCAGGAAAGCTTTCTTATCAGGAACTTGGAATTGCAAAGCTTTCTGGTTTTCGTGAGTGGCTTGCCCTCCATCCAATTGTTTCTGGATCAGAGAATGCTTCAAAAATGATAATTTTTGCTCATCACCACAAAGTTCTTGATGGAGTACAGGTTTGGAAACTATTGCTTACTGTAAATCCGCTTAGCAGTTATGTAAAATTGTGGAGTGATGTCAGTGACTCAATGTTTTTCCTTTTGGCCTTTCTCTTTTTGCTTTTTGCCGACTATCATATTTCAGCTTTAGGTAGTGTTTGGTGCAACTTGTTTTAGGCTTTTCTTAAAAAGAGAAGTTCGGCCAAACACATTTTCTAAAAGTTCTTGAAAATTAAGCAACTTATTTTTATAAAAGGAAAGGAAAAGTAGTTTGTTTGAATAAAAAATATGAAGAAGGAGCTTTTAGAAGTTAAAAGAAATGAAAAACTGTCAACAGCTTCTACTTTACTTTAAAGCTAGTTTTTGAACTTCAACTTTGAAGGAACTTTTAAAGCAAATATTGCCCTAGTAAATCATGCTCCTAGCCTACCTTCATGAAGTAAATAGGAGGTACAATTTACTTCTGGAATACCTGGACTACTTGATCCTGTTTTGTGACTGGAGCATGATCTTCTCCTGCTGTCTTTATTTATTTCATTGGCTATTTATTTTTCCCTCTTGTGATTTGATGACTATTATGTCTGACAAACATTTATATGCATTTTTTATGTGAAGTTTTTCTTTCTGAACCATTCAGGAGTTTATATGCGAGAAAGGTATAAATTTTGTACGAATTGATGGAAATACTCTTGCCAGAGATAGGCAATCAGCAGTAGTCTCATTTCGGTCATCACCAGAGGTATCACAACCATTGCCTTTTCTCCTCAAGTTATTGTGAAAAATTACCGCTCTATTTATTTTATTCCCTATTTATGATATTTTCTATTTTTATGTTTATTGTGTTTGAAATTATAACTTGTAATTTTTTTACTTTCTATATCTCCTGTTGCACAATTAAAAACTTTGAAGTAGCATTTTCTGACAATCAGACTGAGTTTCATTATCATTGTTCTATTTTCCAAATTGAAGTTTTTTTAATCTTGTTGTGGGCATGCATCAATACTTGGCAGATTTATTAAGCAAATTACTGTCACATTATATCAAGTCTGTTGCTCCACTTATTAAAAGGACATTTTGTTGCGTATGCTAAAAGTAAGAACCATGTCATTCCTAACATCAACTACCTTGAGCATTTCCATCAACATCAAACTCCCTTTACTACCGTACTTTCTTATGCACTTACGTGCAACATGTGTTCTGAATTTCAGGTTACTGACTTATGAGTTTCATGCTTCATTTATGATTACTGACTTTTGGGTTACATTTTTATGTAAGGTTAAAATTGCGATAATAGGTATTCTAGCAGCAGGTTTTGGACTTGATTTCTCAACAGCGCAAGAAGTAGTGTTCTTGGAGCTACCACAATGCCCAACTCTAATGCTCCAGGTTCTGTTTGTTTGAATACCACTTCATTGATTAAATTGTATTTATAACTATTGTTGGGTTGTAGAATTGGTATCATATGCTAGTGACTTGCGTTTTCTGTTGTGGCATTGATTTGGTTCGTGTTAAATCGTGTTTCTGTGACAATACAAGTGATTTATTTATATTGAGAAAATAAAATCAATTCAATAAATAGAAAAAAATTGATATAATACTTGAATAAATGTCACTAGTAATAAAAATACGATCTTGATATATGATCCTTAACTTTGTAATTACACTCCACCTCAAGGACAGTATAAGTCATATGAGTTCAGCTTAGACTATAGTTGACAAATCTCGTGGTGATATATTCAGATTCCAACTTTTTCTCGTATGAAATGACACGGTACACAACCAAAGGCAATTGTAATGCTGATTGCTTGTCACATATATGACACATTTGGGAATTTTCTTCAAATTTAAGTTTTGAGAAATTACTTTAGCCATATTAGCTCATAGGTGACTAAAGCAATTGCCTTGTATTTTTCATCTACACTTGATCTTGCCACAATATTTTTGTTTTTTGTTATTCAAAGATATTAAACTATTCCCAACAAAAACACAATATCTAGAAATAGAGTGTTTATCGGTAGGCAAGGTTTCCCAATTAGCTTCAATGTGCTAAACCTTATGGCCTTTTCCAAGAGCATTCTTCATATTTCTTAAGATTTGTGCAATTGCATCCCAATGATCTTGACAAGGAGAGTTCAAGAATTGACTTATTACACTCACTACAAAGGAAATGTCAGGATGAGTCACAATGAGTTAATTTAGCTTACCAACCAATGGATGTACATCTACTTTAGTCATCAATAAAGGAAACAATATTTAAAACTAGAATGAGTAACAATATAAGAAGAACCCCAAATATTAGACTGAATTGTAGAGGAAGGAGATGAAGCTTGTTTATTGATGCTTTTAGAAAATGAATGATGAATATGTTTACCTAACTGACATAAATCACATTTCAAACTAGACATTTTTTAAACTTGACACCATCTTCTACAATTTGTTCAACTCGGGAGTCTTAATTGTGCATGAATCATCATGGGAGAAAGTAGATGTACAAACAAGTGTTGATGGAGAAAGATAGTAGAGGCCTTGCAACTCACATTCAATGACAATTGTCTATATTGAGATGTGATCTTGCAAAGTAATCCCCATCACATGTAGAATGATACTCTTGTGGCAAGCCATACAAAGCATAAGTCAAAAAATGTAATGTGGTTCTCAAGGTCCTTCTTTACATCTACAAATGCTGCTAGAAGTTTATTAAAATCATGTATAACAACTTGAATCTGCCCAAGCAGACATGGGCCATCAAATTGTCGTGGAGCAGCAATGGCAAAAGGACTTTGTCAAACACTATAAAAATGCTAGGTATCATTGGTATGGGGGCTTGGCCCTCACTTCAAATACTATAAAAATACATAGTCTCATAAGGATGGAAAATAGGTTTGAATGAGGTGTGGATAGTGGACTTGAGAACATTGCACAATCAAACATCAATTTTTATCAATTGTTCACATTCATCTACTTGTGCGAATTCAGAAGTGGTATTGAGATGAGATTTTTTGCCCAATCCATTGAACCAGAACTTAATTTTGGAAGCCCAATTAGAATAGTTAGATTGTCCATCTTCTCAATACTAACAATATAGTTAAAAAGATAGGAGAATATATTCGAGATGCATACTGTTGGTGTCGGAAAATGTTTTTTTTTTAAATTTAAAAACATTAGAATATAGAAGGAGAGAAAAAAAGAAGGTCGAACCACCTAATCAATTTCAATAGAACTGCAACTTTTGGGGTATGGTCACACGAGGGGCGATCTGGGCGAGAGGTAGTCAACCCTCGCATGCATGAGGGTGTGTGGGTAGGTATTTAGGTTGTGTTTTGTATGGTTGTGTAGATTAGCACAACACAATCCCAATCTTTTGGTCATTGGAGAAAAAAGACTGTCACTAAAAAGGTTGTCAGAGACATGGAAAACCACCATTAGGAACATTAAGTAAACCTCGAAAGGAATAAAAGGGTTTGCCATAAACAAATCTCCTTTAGAGACCGTGGGTCCATTAGGGAAACATAGTTTTCAAGAGGCTCTAGACACCGCCTTAAACTATTTGTAAAATAAGAATTGAGTTGAAATAGTGTGTTTCTATGATAGCAGAAATGATTTATTTATTTGTGAATAAATATGATTCTAGAATAAATGTCACTAATAATACAAATATGATTTTGATATTTCTAATTATGAAGGGATCCTTTTTTATGTAATTATAACATCTTGAAATATTTTGCGTTAGTGGAGTGTCAATGAGTGGGAAACCCTAAAATAGAACTGGTTAGTATAGCTAAGGGAATGAAGTAGTCCTATTGGTGAATGATATACAATAATGGAATTGTAACAAAGGGAGTTGACACTTAGCTGTATCTGTACACGGTAGTTGCTAATATTTTATTGCAAATTTGGAACTAGCTCACTGTAAGCCGATAAATCTAATGGAACTAATGGTTCATCTTTCTTACAACTAATTGTGCAAAGTGTTACATTTGATGAAATCTTTTCTATTTTTCCATAGATGCAGTGTATCTTAAGTAAATAATATTAATATGTTTTGAAGGCTGAGGATAGAGCTCATCGTCGAGGACAAACAAATGCGGTTAATGTTTACATATTCTGTGCAAAGGTGATTAGGTTCTCATTCATTCTGACAGTTTGGGATTAGGGCTTGTTGTGATATGCCTAATGTCTCTTACAAGCTGCACTTTTTGGTATAACATCTCTGCAGGATACCTTGGATGAATCACATTGGAAAAATATGAACAAAAGTTTGCAACGTGTTTCACGTACAACTGATGGCAAATATGATGCGATGAAAGAGATAGAGGTATCATATACCAGTTTTTCATTAGCTAGTCACTTTTAGCTTCATGTTGAAAAGCAAATGTATTTGCAAATTATCTTTACCCTAGTAAGCTATTTTTAAATCTTAAGTTAGCTCATTACGATTTGTGGGTCTATCATCTATTTCAAGTGACTTATCATTGACAGATTTCGTGTAGATATTTGTAAAAATCGGAGTGTAACACTTCGTCAGTGTGCTATTTTTTCTCAAATAAATGAAAATAATACTGATAGAACTGATATGAGAATAGGAAAGAAAAGACACAATCTTGAATTTTATTGCCCTTTTGAATTCCAGTCCCACACAAATGTAGTAGGGATAGAGTTGAGGAATACAAAGAAGACAACGATACACAATACAATCAGAGGTTATTTGAGAGAACCTCACTCTCCAGCTATCCTTCTATTTTTCTTTTCTCCAAAAGTATCTCTACTAACTCCCCTAGATACAGCTGTACCTTACCTTTTCCTACCGAACCTATCAAATACCAAATAAATTTATGCAGTAAATAAATGGATTGGAAGATGCATGTGGGATGCATAGATGAATTCCCTTTCCTATATTGATTCTCTTTGCAAGTAACGACATATCATAAGTTTACTACTTCGTTATATTGAATGACTTATTTCTCATTGGTTGTCAATAAAGTCTCCAACCTGTTGAGAGCTTATTTTGGTTTCAACACTGTATATGTCTTTGGTGTGAAAGCTTGTCTTACAAATTTTAATATTCTGATAACCTAACAAGATACACTTCTTTTGCCATTATTATGAAAACAAAAATGTTTGATATTTTGCTACATTTTATAATGTTTTTCCTCATATGATATCTTCTTCCTTTTGGGGATATTTGGTGGCAGGTTGAAGGTATTTCGGTTTTAGACTCATCTTTTAAAAGTGATAATCGTAAAGAACAATCTGCATGCAAAGTTGCAGTAGAAGAAACACAATTGGATGAGCAACCTCCTGCAGTAAATTCAAATGATTCAGAAGCAAGTCAAGATGATAAATCCGGCGAGGGATCTCCTTTTGTTAACAAGTCAACTGAGAGTTTTAATGTTTTGGTAATACATTGGTACTTGAACTTTAATTTATTTTGCCTCAATTAAGCCTGTTATTTCATTGTCTTTGTTTATTCTAATTTGTTGCTAGAATAGGCTGATGATGTCTCCTGCCAAGATTTAAGCAAAGCTTCAGTTCTGAATGGAAGTTGTGATGCTGATGTTTTTGAAGATATGGAGAGATATACTGGAAAGAGTTTTGAAGACACAAATCCAGTAATTGGGGTCCAGTTTCTCTTTCAACTTCCTAATGTATAGAATGACTGCCTGAGTGCTTAATTGTCTTATTTATAGTTGCAGGATATGAAATCTGTTTCAACAACAGAAGCAGATGACAACCAGTCTGTTCAGCTGGTTGAAACTGATAGTCATTGTTCTAATCAAGTTGATTTTCTGCGATTTGAGGTAAATTTAGAACTTGTTGGTTGAGTAAATCCATTGTACAAGAAAATTGATATCATTTTAGTCATTTATTAGTTATTATTACAAGGGAGAAAATAGAGGCACATTCAGCATAAAATTGTGTGCTGGAATACACCATTGATGCATGATTATGTACTCTTATTGCATTCATTACATGTGATCAAAGGATATTGTTTCCCCTAAACATGATTCTTATTAGGTAAACTTTAAGTCTAACTGAAACTTACAAAATTAGCTTGTAAGATGAGAGTTGCATCTACTTATATACTATAAATTTGTCATATAATCCATGTGGGATCTCCAATAGTCCATATTAAGAAGTGGACTTTAAGCCTAACTCAACCCCATAAAATCGACTCAATGAGGTGAGGTTTGCACCCACTTATATACTATGAAAGACTCTAATCTCTAGTCGATGTGAGATTTCCAACACACCCCCCTCACGCCGAGACTACCAACTCGTGTGTAAGACTATATATTATGGGTGGTCCGATAGCGGCCCGATAGCGGGTGGCACGATAGGCCCAATACAAACATTCACTAAGATAGACTCGAAATGGCTCTGATACCATATTAAGAAGTGAACTTTAAGCCTAACTCAATCCCATAAAACCGGCTCATGAGGTTGAGGTTTGCACCCACTTATATACAATGAATTATCCTCACGCCGAGACTACCAACTCGTGCGTGAGACTATATAGGCAATTGCTTCCTGCACCCGATCAATTGTGATTGGCACCCGACGAACTTTTTAAAATCCCATCATGCCCTTGTCTTCTTCACTTTGTAAAATATTGTATGATGAGATAGAGGAAGTTCATTGTTGTGTGAAGCTTTGCGTTGAGCTGCAAAAGAGGAGGTTACATTCATTGTTGTGCACAGACATTAATCGTTTCTAGTTTTTGTTCGAGCTCAGCTGATCCCAGATATAAGAATCCGGAAGTCTGTTTTTTTCACTATGGATATTAATATCCGGAAGTCAAAATTTTCAATACGGATATTAATATCCAGAAGTCAAAAGTCCAAAGTGTATTATGGATAAAAATATCCGTAAGTCAAAAGTCCATTATGGATAAAAATATCCGGAAGCCACTAATCACCTACGGATAAAAATATCCAGAATGCAATAATGAATTACGGAAAAATTTATGCGGAATGCAATAGTGAATTACGGATACAAATATCAGATAGGCATGTCGTACCTTGATGGTTCCTTCTCTGACTTTAGAAGCTCTCCGTCGCGGCTGCTGCTCTGCCTGCGATAATGAAGGTCACGGTGGCTGCAAACGAATGGAGAAGAAGGTGGCTCACCGTGGCTGCCACAGCTGCTTCACGCAGAAAGGAAGAAGAAGAATAGGGTTGGGTGGTATTATAAAATTCATTAAGGGTAATTTTGTCTTTTTCTTATATGTGATTGGGTGTCAGTTAAAATGTGTTGGGTGCAAGAAGAATCAGCCGACTATATATTATGGGTGGTCTGATAGCGGCCCGATAGCCGGTGACCCGATAGGCCCAACACAAACATTCGCTAGGATAGGCTCGAAATGACTCTGATACCATAGCTTGAGTAAACCTTCCAAACCAAGCACGAGGTGATTGTTTAAGACCATACAAGGCCTTCTTAAGTTTGCACACCTTACTTTCTTCATTAACATTACCATAGCTCTGTGGAATCTCCATGTATACTTCTTCCTCCAAGCTTCCATGCAAGAAGGCATTCTTAACATCAAACAAATGCATCTCCCAATCAAAGTGCGCTGCCAAGGAGAGAATAATTCTGACTGTATTCATTTTTCCTACTTGAGCAAAAGTTTCCTCATAATCGATCCCATAGGTTTGAGTGTACCATTTTGCAACCAACCTTGCTTTATATCGATCCAACTTGCCATTAGACTGATACTTCACTGTGTATACCCACCGACAACCCACTGCCTTCTTATCCTTTGGTCTCTTTACAATATCCCAAGTCTCATTCTTTTCTAATGCCTTCATTTCTTCATTCATGGCTCGAACCCAGTTCTCATCCTTTAAGGCTTCTTGTACTGATGTAGGGATTCTAATAGAATCAATAGCTGAAAGAAAACTCT
>Ga0123341_1005093_pt1 | contig 11656 bp, 12 predicted proteins | sample Turbeapinknodule_FD_89959 | JGI IMG/M metagenome (GOLD analysis project Ga0123341, IMG submission 89959) | Root nodule microbial communities of legume samples collected from Mexico - Turtle bean Mexico pink nodule | ecosystem: Host-associated > Plants > Roots > Nodule | place: Mexico: Nepantla... | reverse complement strand
ATTTCTAACTATTTTAAACATTAAAAATACTTATTTTTTAATGTATTCAAAATTAAAATTATAAAAAAAATTAATTTATTATTTATTTATTTATTTTTGAAATGGTGTTAGATAGGGAAATAAAAAATAAAAGGATGTTAGACAGAGAAATAAAAACAAAAGGGTGCTAATAGGGAAATAAAAAAGGGAAATAAAAGTGTAAATGGTGCTAGATAGGGAATTGAGCCACATTTATGTGCATAATAATAATAATACATAAAAGATAATGATACTTAGCTGAGAATTTTACCGTTTATATTTTATTACAATTATTAATAGTCAAGATATATTAATCTCTAACAAATATTTTTTTTGTCTTTTATTTATATACTATGCTTTTTTTTTCCTTTGATATCTCAATTATTGAAATATGGACAACAAATTATACAAAAGAATGTTAGTTAAGGTTATATTTGTCTATATGCCTATTTAAACCTTTATTTATTACTTTCATTAATAATGTAAATGAATTAATGTGTGAAGAATTATGAAGGCAATCTAATAAAAAGATGTACCTATCTTGCAAAAAGATGTTATCACATTTCTAATCTAGGTATAATTTTAATTTTTGAACATAACATAGAGAAATTCTCTTAACATCACAAACTGCAAACACTAATTGAAAAAGTAAGTCATCTTGCATTGTTTATGTGACAAGTCATAGTTTTATAATGTATAGAGATTTTTTTTAAGTAGGTCGGGAAGTTAGACAAGGTGGTAGTCTTAAAAATGATAATGGTTGCAAAAGTCAAAAAATTCAAAGTTTATTTTATTTGAAAATGTTTTTTTAAAAATTAAATTTTTATTTTATTTGTAATATATATATATATATATAAATTTTTATGTTTTGAATTTATACATAAGTTTTTTTTTCTATAAATATTTTCAAGTTTATCTAATGAAAAATTATAGGACATCAGTGGTAAAAGAGAAATAATTTTTTTAATTATAATTTTTTATTATGATTTTTCGTAATGTTTTGAGGTATGACATTTGTTTCATAGGAAAATAAAGTAATATTAATTTAATACAAGAAGTATTTTGAATTAGGTTAACTATAGTAAGGTGTACCTGCCTTAAGCTGATTTGAGTTTAACAAATATTTTTATCCAAATTATTAATGAAAGTTGATTTTATTAGATTAATTAAAAAAAATTAACAACTTGGTCTTCTCTAACAATATTATATAAAAACAAGGCAAATATAAAGATAAATAGAAGAATAATAGAATTAAAGGAAATTAGTGAATAGTTTTAAAAGTTACATAACATACAAATCATACAATAATTGGACAATATAAAATCATAGAAATATATCTTGTACTTTTTTGCTGAAATTTGAGCTTGAGTTTATCTAAATTGATCTGAGTGTTCAAAACAACTTTAGCCATTGTTATTAATAATTTTAAAATCCAAAACAAATCAATAATTCAATCTAATTCATATTTTTCTCTTCATTTGATGGAATCATGAGATGAATCCATCCTCATTAATTTAGTAATATAACATAAAAGTCATCTTAAGGATCTCCGATATTTATATTCGCAATAAAGTATTGTTCTTTGTGTACAATGCACACATGTATACAATATTATTTTTTATAATTATAAAAACATAAATTAATAATTAAAATTGTATATTTAACTAAGAGGGAATATATAATAACTTTTTTTAAATAGATTGTGTATCTTATTAAGTAAAAATAAATAATTAAGTTATCTAATTAAATTGACATTAAAGATACTTATAGAAAAATTTATTTTTTTATAGAATGATAAAGATAAAAGTATAAATTCCATTAATTGAATGTAATTCTTATGAGTGATGATAGACTAATGAAGAGATAGGACCTCTGGAATTCCCAGTCCAAGTCATAGTTATTGCAGGGATTAATCAAATTTTATGAAAAATATGGCATTGGTGTTTTAAAAGCAACAGTATAATAAGTTATGGATGTGGCTGTATGATTTGTTCATGATCCAATCCAGGAATAGGAGAGCACAAAGGTATTTTTGTAGCATCTTTTATTATGAAGGATATTTACTTTTATTCAACTATTATTTTAAAAGTCTAAGCCAATATTCATTATTTTTTATTTATGCTTAACATTTATGTTCAAGCCAATAGTAACAAGAAGATGAACTGGTTTTGTATATTAATTCAATATAACCAATCCCTGTGGAGTGATTTAGTTGAAAGGATCTACAATTCTAAAGATGATGAGTTAAACCCTAGCCGAAGTTGTAGTTGAATCTTAAACTTACTTTTCTAAATAGTAACACCTGCCATAAATACTAGCTGCATCTTAATTTCTCTACCTCCCCCACACTCTGGCATGGCGGCCCTGTCGTTTTCTTGCTCCATTTTTTTTTCTATTATCACACTTTTTCTTTTCATTTCTTTCTTGTTATCTGTAAATCCGTGTCCTTTCTTCTAAGTAATTACTAAAACAAATGCTAAAGAAACACATTTATTTATTTATTTTTATCTTTCTAACCCTATTTAACCAGTTTTAGAAGCCAATTCCCAGGAATCATAGTTCACTTTAACTATGTTTTTTTTAGTGAGAAGAAGACAAAAGATGAATGATTGGTTGCGATTCCTTGCCCTTTTGTTCTTCTTATATATATATATATATATATATATATATATACCTAGAAAAGATAATATGTACGTTGAAATCTTTGTTAAAAGGAACCAGAAAATGTAAGGATTAGGAATTTAATTTCGTAGTTGGGTAACATTTATTAATTAATCAATTAATTAATTAATTGATTGATTTATACGTCTATCTTCTATTCCACGTCCTGTGTTGGTAGGGAAGTACAGAGAAGTTAGGTTCTAGTCCACAAGGTGACATCGCACCCAGAGAAGGGGAGAAAAAATGCCACGTCGCGCAATGAGAGCCGCTGATGCAGGCTGGTAATCCAACGCTTGTCATTATTTCTCCACCAACCCCCTTCACTTCCCCTTGTGCATCGTTACCACCCTTTATACCCACCTACCAGACACCAACGCTCCAGATTTGCTACGGCCCTAACACTCTCCGTTATATATAACCCCTTCATGAACAAGACTAATCATTCACCACATTACGCACTACTTTTCCTCTCTCCGTCTCCTCATTCCTTCATTTAAATCTGCTTCCCCACTCACCTACCCAAACGCGCCACTAACTCACATGGACGCAACGCCCAATGGAAAAGACGCTTTCTGCGTCACTGCCGCCAATGCCGCGGGGGACCCGCTCAACTGGGCCGCTGCGGCGGAGGCGCTCTCGGGCAGTCACCTCGACGAGGTCAAGCGCATGGTCGCCGAGTACCGCAAGCCCGCGGTGCGCCTCGGCGGTCAGACGCTCACCATCGCTCAGGTAGCGGCCACTGCGGCGCACGACCAGGGTCTCAAGGTGGAGCTGGCGGAGTCCGCCAGGGCCTGCGTCAAGGCCAGCAGTGACTGGGTGATGGAGAGCATGGACAAGGGGACTGACAGTTACGGTGTCACCACCGGGTTCGGTGCAACCTCCCACCGCCGTACCAAACAAGGTGGCGCCTTGCAGAAGGAGCTTATCAGGTCACTATAATCTACAAAATCTCTCTCTCTCTCTCTTTCTGTATGCATTACATTATTACACATGCTCATCTGCAACTGGTGTTGCACCTCGTGAATCAACGCAAGAAAATAGCATATTTTCTACCACATCTTTCAACATGACATGTATATATATAAACACAACAATTTGTGTATTACATATTAAATTTGTTTTTTTCTTGTCTTGCGATCTTACGAATGATGTTAAAACTTATTTCACTAGTAACATCTCTTTCTTGTATGGTTCTATCGAACCTGTAACTGTAGTGCAGCATCGTGAAGGAAAATTGCATGATCATGTATCATAAAATGAAAAAAAAAACATATTATTTTACATAAATTAATTTCACAACAAGATTGTTTTAACATCGTTTGTTGTAATGTTTGAAAAATAAGAAATGTGTGAAAAAAATTGAAGGATGTTGTGTTTAATATATAATATATACTAATAGTAAAATTTGTTTTTTCTACTTTCTCTGAACTTTTCTTCCCTCTTTGCCTTGTACCCATCCCACACCCTCTTTCATTATGAGAAATAATTAAAGATGGACGATCTAATTAATATTATATGAACGTTTTTTTATTATTCTTCTTTTATTCCCTTATATATTATTATTCCTTTGTTATTTTTCTGTTTCTGTTGCCCATTCATCATTTTCTATTGCCCATGCGTCTTATACTTTATTTTATTACTGCTTTCATTTCTCTTAAGTAAATTATTGTTGCTCGGCTACCTAAAATATTCACCACCTAATTAACGAATTTAAATGAAATATTATTCATTGTTTCTCATAGTTGAGAAAAGAGGTGGATAAGTTGGCTCACCTAACACAGGAAATTTGGTAATATTTTCTTTTATTAGAGAGAGTTGTTTCTTATACTAAAAAAAATTAGTTTAGTATGCTATATTTATTTTTACTTTTAATTCTAGTTATATATGTTTTTTTTTCCTAATATAGTAAGAATTTTGAAAAGTTTCTGGAACAACTGTTCAAACCTTCATACAATTTTAGATAAAATTTTTATAAAAAATAAAAACTCTTCAGACAAATAATTGATATAAAAATATATTATAATAATAATAATTATATGTGTATCTATAATAATATTTATAATAATTTCTGAGCTATTTTAAAATATATTTGGTGAACAAATAATAAACGCGGTTTTAATAATTTGTTGGGTGGTAAATTAAAAGAACACGTGCTGGCATTCAAAGAGAGTTGTATTGTCTGAATCGGATACTACCCTGATCTGGACTCGGGATCCTATTGAGTCGAAACGGCCGAGTGGCGAGTTAACTCATTAAATGACAACACGACGCACGTGCGCGAGGTTGGTGAGACTGCCAAGCCCTCCAACCTTTCCAAGTCCTAACACTCCATCTTTGACTTCTTAGCTTCTCAATTTTCTAATTTATTTTTTGTCCTAATTTATTACACCCAATCAATTCAATTTTTTAATTTTTTGTATTTTTTTATGACATCAGCACACTAATAATGTCAATTATTTATTTTTCATTTTTCCCCTATTTTATCATGGTGTCTGTTCCAAAAGAATTATGTCTTTTCTTGATTTTGTATGTTGATGTCCTCACCTAATTCCCCACCCAACTACATCATATCTTTTATTAATTTATAAAAAAGTTCATAATTCTTAATCTTTTTTTTTTGTTCTTCTTTCAGGTTTTTGAATGCTGGGATATTTGGCAATGGTACAGAGTCCAACTGCACCCTACCCCACACTGCAACTAGAGCAGCTATGCTTGTGAGAGTGAACACTCTTCTCCAAGGATACTCAGGAATTAGATTTGAAATTTTGGAGGCCATCACCAAGCTTTTGAACAACAACATTACTCCATGTTTGCCACTAAGGGGTACAATTACAGCATCTGGTGATCTTGTACCTTTGTCATACATTGCCGGTTTGCTAACTGGTAGGCCAAACTCCAAGGCTGTTGGCCCCTCTGGAGAGATTCTGAATGCTAAGGAAGCCTTTGAATTGGCCAACATTGGTTCTGAGTTCTTTGAGTTGCAACCTAAGGAAGGTCTTGCCCTTGTGAATGGAACGGCTGTTGGCTCTGGCTTGGCCTCTATTGTTCTCTTTGAAGCAAACATCCTTGCCGTCTTGTCTGAAGTTATTTCAGCAATTTTTGCTGAAGTGATGCAAGGAAAGCCCGAGTTCACTGATCATTTGACTCATAAGCTAAAGCACCATCCTGGCCAGATTGAGGCTGCTGCTATTATGGAGCACATTTTGGATGGAAGCTCTTACATCAAAGCTGCTAAGAAGTTGCATGAGATTGATCCTTTGCAGAAACCCAAACAAGATCGCTATGCCCTTAGAACTTCACCCCAATGGCTTGGTCCTCAAATTGAAGTGATCAGGTTTTCTACCAAGTCAATTGAGAGGGAGATCAACTCAGTCAATGACAACCCTTTGATTGATGTGTCTAGGAACAAGGCCTTGCATGGTGGTAACTTCCAAGGAACTCCAATTGGAGTCTCCATGGATAACACCCGTTTGGCTATTGCTTCAATTGGAAAACTCATGTTTGCTCAATTCTCTGAGCTTGTCAATGACTATTACAATAATGGGTTGCCTTCTAATCTCACTGCCAGCAGAAACCCCAGCTTGGATTATGGTTTCAAGGGAGCTGAAATTGCCATGGCATCTTACTGCTCTGAACTCCAATATTTGGCTAACCCCGTAACCAGCCATGTCCAAAGCGCCGAGCAACACAACCAAGATGTGAACTCTTTGGGATTGATTTCATCTAGGAAAACCAATGAGGCTATTGAGATCCTCAAGTTAATGTCTTCAACTTTCCTCGTTGCACTTTGCCAGGCCATTGACTTGAGGCATTTGGAGGAGAATTTGAAGAACACTGTGAAGAATGTTGTGAGCCAGGTTGCCAAGAGGACTCTCACCACAGGTGTCAATGGAGAACTCCACCCTTCAAGATTTTGTGAGAAAGACTTGTTGAAAGTTGTTGAAAGAGAGTACACATTTGCCTACATTGACGACCCTTGCAGTGGCACATACCCCTTGATGCAAAAACTAAGGCAAGTGCTTGTGGACTATGCATTGGCCAATGGAGAGAACGAGAAAAACTTGAACACGTCAATCTTCCAAAAGATTGCATCATTTGAGGAGGAGTTGAAGACCCTCTTGCCTAAGGAAGTGGAAGGTGCAAGACTTGCATATGAGAACGACCAATGTGCAATTCCCAACAAGATCAAGGATTGTAGATCTTACCCCTTGTACAAGTTTGTGAGAGAGGAGTTAGGGACATCGTTGCTGACTGGTGAAAAGGTGATCTCACCGGGTGAAGAGTGTGACAAAGTGTTCAGTGCTATGTGCCAAGGAAAAATCATTGATCCTCTCTTGGAATGCCTTGGAGAGTGGAATGGTGCTCCTCTTCCAATTTGTTAGTTCGTCATTTTATGTTTATTGGAGAGTGGTTTCTTTCTATATACGTATTTGTGTTGATAAGAATTTGGTTTGTCTGTAAGCCTGTGGCAAATCAATCCACATACAACTTTTCAGGCTTCCTTGATGTCAAGGAACGTGTAATTCATATTGTAATAGAATTCCATTTGTTTGCCATAGCTTTGAGTGCAACTGTTAATACATGCCTTCCATGTGAAGGATGTTTTCTCATGAATAATTCTTTTTCTGGATCAACTTTGGAAGAGGTTTTACATTTTTGTAATTATAGTTTTCCTAAACAAATGGAAAACTTCTAATACCTTCTTTTTTTATTATAAACATAATTCATAATTTGTTACATATAACTGTTGAACGCAGTTGCACTGCACCGTCAATAGGAAAATATTTTGGCGCTCTATAAATTGGATGTGTGCTCTTCGTTTCCAAACAATGAGTGTGCTCTCCTAGGCATACAACACCATTGTATATAGAGAGAAATGTTTTTAAACTAAAAGCACCTAGCAAGAGCAAAAATCGGAGTATGTTTGTTCTTTTTTAGCTTCTGCATTTGTATGATCTGAATGCGCGTTTCTGTATTCTTTCATCATGTTTATATCATTATACTATCATTTGGTATGAAAAGTCATGTTAATCCTCTACCTTGTTTTTGTTGTAGTTGTCTTTTAAATTGAGGAGAAAGAGGATAATGTTTTTCTGTAATTAAAATGATATTTTTTTGCTGTTTAAATCATGCTAAAACAATTGAGTTTTATTTTCGAGTTTGCAAGTTGTAGATAGGATCAAACTGACTCGTTTTAAGGTAGAAGACAACTTAAAAATGCATGATTCATCGTTTTGTTGTTTATACGCCATTGGCACACATTAAACTTTATACCTTTAGATGTCATTATAAACAAGGGAAAATGTTTGGTTTAGTGATTAACACTAATGATTTGAATGTGTTATTCCCTATAGTTTACGGTTTATGGAAGGAAAAAATTCTTCTTCATTTGGACTGGATGGATATTTATTATGCTATAAAAAAAAAGAATTACTGCCTATTATTAAGACCATCACTCAAGATACAATTTATCTTTATGAAACATGGGAAATGTCAAATCATTCATCTCTGTAATGTTCATAAAGATCACGTTTCTATTGGAATTGGAGGTTCTATTTGTTGAATAAGATGCTTTATGTTTCCAAATCCTAATGGAAAGTTTGAAGATCTTGTTGTTGTGTGTGTGTTTAATTCACTCCTTAAGTTGATCCAAGCTCAATTGAATCTTTAACATTTTGAAAAGATGGTTTTTTTTAAAAGGAAGCGAAATTTCAACAGGTTGAAATTTCGAATCAACAGGTTGTTTTGACACTTAGTAGATTTTAAAGCTTTGTCTTTGCCTTTGCCGTCAAACAAATTTTAACAAGTTAAAATTTCGAAACAACAGGTTATTTGACACTTGATGATTTTTGAATGCTATCAAATAACATTCAATCGGTTATTTCGAAAATCAACCGACTGTTTTGCTTAAAACCTTAACAGAATGATGTTAGGTGGTTTTTCTGTTTTAAATGATTCCAATTGCTTTTGGGCTTTTGTTGTAACCGTTTTAACCATTTGATTGAAAGATAAAAAGGTGGTTTTACGCTCCTATGCATTAACTAAGTAAAAGAGATAAATCAAAAACAGTTTTGAAGTTTTGAAAGATCTTTGGATCATCTCAAGTGTGGAATAGGATTGGGTCTTGTATTCTGATCTTTGATATTGTGATTTATCCAGGTATTTTCTATTCTCTTCCTTCTTAATAATTGTAATTTTGTACTGGTGTTGCCAAGAAGTGTTGTGTGTTCTTAAGGGGATCAAGATCAACATTCTTGGAGTGGTGTGTGATTGCAAAGAGGGTGAGTAGGCTTTGTGGGATTCAAAATCACCTCTTTGCGGTTGTGTAAGTTGTAATATGTGATTGATTACATAATGAATTCTCAGTGGTTTATGAGATTGGATGTAGCTTAGGTGTTGTGTGAACCAGTATAAACATTTTGTGTGAATCTCTCTATCCTTACACTCTTTAAATTGCTTTAAATTTGTTTTGATAAAATTGTTGATAAAAACAACCGGTTATTTCGTAAAACAACAGGTTGAATTTCTGCATCAAGCTCAAAATCAGTTTCATATTTTGCTGGACAGATTTTCCATTGATTAATTCTTCATTGCCTTTCACTATACCTTCAATACTTGCGAAAATCTTTCAAAAAGAATTCACCCTCTTGTTTAAGCCATCAGTTCTAACAATTGACATTAAGAGCAAGGTTCTTGAAAGTTATTCAAGTTTTGATCCTAAACCTTTTTTAAAATGGCTGAAAAATTACCCTTTGGGGAGGGTGCTTCAATAAACCGGCCACCTCTGTTTTATGGACTGGATTATCAATTATGGAAGGTTAGAATGAAAATCTGTGTTGAATCAATTGATAGAGGAATCTGGGATGCTATTGTAAATGGCCCTTTTGTTCCTAAAAATGAAAAAGATAATGTTTTCATTAAGAAACCTTGGTCCCAATGGACTGAGAGTGAAACTAAAAAGGCTCAATATGATTACATTGCTAAAAATATAATCTCTTTTGCCTTAAATTCCAATGAGATTTTCAGGGTCTCAAAATGTGCTTTTGCAAAGGAGATGTGGACATCCTTGAGGATTTCCATGAAGGCACAATTGATGTGAAGAACGACAAGGAAAAAAACCAGCCATCAAACAGGTACAATACCAAGAAGGTTAATGAATTTAATTCTACAAACTGCACTTGTTTTGGATGTGGTAAACAGGGACACATTAAGGTTGAATGTCCAAGCAATGTGAGCAAAGAGAAAGGGAGTTACAAGAAGTATAAGAAGAAAGGAAAATCAAGAAGAGCATACAATGATGTTTCATCTTCAAATTTTTCATCAAAGGATGACGAGGAAGCCAATCTTTGTTTCATGGTAAAGGAAGAATCTGAATCAAGCAGTGTAAGTTCAAGCTTTTCCATTAATGTTGAAAATTATTGCCAACTTCTTGAGGCCTTCAATGAGACTCATGAAGAAGCTAATAGGTTGACCCTTTTGAAAAATCGGTTGAAAGGTTTAAACAACTGGTTGGAAAATCGAGTTAAGACTTTGGAAGTTTGGAAATGATTTACAAAAACTCTTCTTGCAAGTGTGATTCTAGCTTTTGTGAAAATTGTGAATCACTTGAAAAGAAAGTCCACTACCTTTTAAAAATCACGGACAAGTTTTCCAAAGGCCAATCCAATCTTGAATCTGTTATTGATTCTCAATAATGTGTTTTTGGCAAGGCTGGGTTGGGGTTTAATCTAAACAGCAAGAACATATATGTTTCAAAACCTTTTTCAAGTTTCTTTGAAAAACAACCTGTTGTTTTGTCGAAACAACCGGTTAAAACTTGCTTTTACTGCATGAAAAAGGGTCATACTATTAAATTTTGCAGAGTAAGGAGGTTTCCTGTTCCTAAAGGTATTTTGAAATGGGTTCCTAAGGTTTCTAAGATTCCTAAGGCTCCTACTAACTTCATTGGACCTAAATTTATAACAGGACCAAATCTTGCTTTTTAATATTTTCTTGTAGGTATTCTTGACAGCCAAGAATCACTTTTGGGCTTGAAGAATGACTGCTAAAGGGAAGAATATCAAGAGTAAAGTCAATCTTTGTACCTACATTTTTCAATTGTATATGTCTTGTAGGGTTCTTTGAATGTCAAGAGACATCCTTGGCTCATGCATAGTGGTTGGGCAAAAGAGAAACTTCAAGAATAAAGAGTATGTGTGTTTTCATTTCTCAATTTATGCAAGTGTGCCTTGTGACCATACGAACATCTCAAAGTCTTCTTTTTGGGTGAATCTATTGGAGTTCTATGTGCAAAGGTATGAACAAATTGCATACTACATTTTCATCAATTTAAAAGGTAGTTTTTTGTTATGAAAAATGTTCTTTTTGTTGTCATAGTAAAACAACCGATTGTTTTTCGAAACAACTGATTGTTTTTCCTTTAGCACCTTTGTATAATGTTGTCATGTTTGCTTATGCATGGTTAAACCTATTTCTCTTTTTCAAATCTTGCTTTTGGACAAATATACATTGAGTATGCCTTAGAGTATGATAGTAAAAGATTATATCCACTTGTTTTCATGAAAGCTGTATGACATGTTCTATTCTTGAAATGTCAAAATTGTTTGTACTACTGGACTACTGTGTTATCATTCTGATTTATGCTTTGTACAACCCTTCTCATTGTCTATTTGTAGATCAAATATGGGGAGAAGTTTATGCTTGATTTGGTTGTATAGATAGCTTTAAAATTGTGCATTATATTGTTGTTATTCTGCACTTGAAAGCACTTGAACACTTCACTTTTTTTGGTTTTTCTACTAGTGTTGTATATGCAGAAAACTAGTTTGTGTGTCTTGTTATCTTGCTGCTATACTTGCTTTGTATATGCATCAATTCTGTGTTGCAGGACCTTTCAAGTACAGGTGCTATGATGAAGAATAATCAAAGTGATGCTTATGGTTCAAGAGCATACACCTTACTCAAATTCTTGACAAGT
>Ga0123341_1005092_pt1 | contig 11656 bp, 4 predicted proteins | sample Turbeapinknodule_FD_89959 | JGI IMG/M metagenome (GOLD analysis project Ga0123341, IMG submission 89959) | Root nodule microbial communities of legume samples collected from Mexico - Turtle bean Mexico pink nodule | ecosystem: Host-associated > Plants > Roots > Nodule | place: Mexico: Nepantla... | reverse complement strand
CTCCTATAACGAACAAGAATGAACTTTTTTAAAAGTATAAATTACTATGTTAAAAAAAACACGTCATTCAACTATGTTAACTCATTTAACGTTTTAATATAAAAAAAAAAGTCATAATAAATCTTTACAAAAACATAAACAACCATACTTAGTCATCTAAAACTTAATATATAAAAACGTAAAGATATAAAATATATAAATCTAAGACTTAACCTAAAAGATTGAATTACCCACAATTACGTGGTTATAGTTACCCAATATTATCAAATGATTGAATCATTATTAAATATCCAGTGTTATAAATTTTACACTTATAATATTCATTCTGAGGGTAAAGTATTAAAAAATATAAATATAGTAAGAAAAACAGAGAAGTTCCAATTTACACTTTAAAAAATAGTGAGGAATTCGGGTAAAAGGTTGGGAGTTAGAAGGATACATGATGAACGTTAAAAAAAACTTAACAATTATCTCCCATCTACATCAAAGAACCCAACATTTAGAATTTGCTCTGAAACCTCTCTATCATTATTGTTTCTCTTTTAAGGAAAAACAGTTTAATCTCACATCGTACTTTAATTGCCTCCTACCCAACCACGAGTTTATGCCGGTGCCATTCTGATACATTATTTATTTACAGAACAAATTCTCCAATTCATTCTTCAAAACTTCAATGCCAGTGCATCATTCAAATCACAGAAATTTGGGCCAGTGTTCGGAAATGTTTAAGCAATTAAGTAATTCTTCTAAAAACTAAGAGATGATTAGCATTGGTAGAAGGATAGAAAATGTCACAGCAAAACAAGCAGAATGTACAGTGACATATTTAACAACTCTATTTGTACATTTGGGAAATTTCAGAAACTCTGTTATGCACACAACAAAGCCTAATTGAGCCTCAGTTTTTTACTACACATATGCCTGTTATACTATGCCTTAAGGAGAAAATATATTCAGAAAAGACACTCTATTATTAATCAGACGCTTAAATAAGCATTCCAATCCATTTTCAATTTCTTCAATGCCAACCACCAAAGCTTCTAACCTTCCATGTGCAGATTGAATCTTCTCAGCCTCAGCATCTCTGCTCAGATTTTCCACAATCAAGCTGTTAAGGGCAAAATCCACCTTTTCCAATTCATTTATGTTTTCCTGATGATTGTTGTAAGCAAACACCCCCTTCTGCATCAATCTTGAGACAAATGCCCACTTATTAGGCTTTAGTTTCATGATTGGTGAAGAAAGGAACACAACAAGAGACTGAAAGATGGAGCTTGTGATCCAACTAGCTTCTCTTAGAACTCTTACCACAGCAGAGAGGTGGTCATTAAGATCCAGTGGAAGAGAAGCCCCAGATAAGTCATGATCCATCTGCTTCAACAAAAGCAGAGATTTTGTACACTCCTTCCTCATGTTCCTTCTTAGCCTCCAATATGTAGAAACATGGCTCTCCATGTCAAAGTCACCAACCCTTCTCCTTCTGATTGCAGACTGAAGTTCCTCAACACTTCCTTTCATTGACAGAATGGCATCCCTTGTTATGCCCAATAGGTCCAAGAATCTCACTGGGCAATCTAGCATCTCATTGACCCATTTCTCATTTTGGTGTTGCCCTAGTGCTTGTTGGGTCAATGGCAATCTCAGAAGATCTTCAATGCATTTGTACAATTCTGAAAGGCCAGATAGAGCACAGCAAATTGTTTCCACCTTTGATGTAGACGATGATGCCTCCAGTGATTTAAGCTTGCTCAGCTCCTCTTCACTTCTGGCTGTGCTTGGATGTGATCTTGTTGGCAAACTAATGGATCTAACACCATACTTGCTAGAATGCTTTGGAGAAAATGTAGCTACACTTGCCCTTTTCATCTCAAAGGATGCCTGATATGAAAACAAGACTCAATGGTATAATACACCCCTATTGATACCTCTAGACATTAGAAGGCAGAAAGAGAGGTGCACAAGTTTATTATAGACCTTGATGCCATTTGATAGAAAAATGGATTCCCTAAGGTACTATGTAGTGTTTGGTTTTTCTGTGACGTAGTTGTGCTGTCACATTTTTATCATCAAACCAAACCAGTAGCCATCCATATTTTAAATGAAACACCGTTATAATTATATCACATGGCAAAGGAAACTCCCACCTTCCCATTAGTCTGAATTATTTTCCTTGTTTGGTGACTAATTTTTTCTAAGATGGTATTTTTAATGTTTAGGAATTATAGCAGAATTGATTACAATCTGTCTGTTCAATGGTTGGCATCTAAGATTTTACTCACAGTGAATAATTTTGAGAATTGGGTTGGAAATCTTACATTAATTAAGAGGAGCATGCATGTATTGAATCTACTACTTTTATCAAAAAAGACAAAGAAAGGAAACACATGGGATAGGTATGTTTCTGATAATTTAGGTGGGTCTTTTGTGAATAACAGAGGAAAAGGACCGAACCTTAGCATCAGCCTCTATCTTCAATGAATCTAAGAAAAAGCCACCGCTAATGGCAAGGTACGTATACTTTTATTATGTTTATGAAGGTCGGTTACATTTAAAGCTTCTCTTCCAAAGTTCCCTTGAACCTTAATTCACGTAACTTCTCTTTTCGTCTTCTTCGTATGTAGACGGTGTGAGTACTAAAATGAGAAAAACAAAAACATACGTTGTTACCACAATGTTCCTTCTACGGATTTCAACCTGCCAAAGTTTGAATTCGGTGTAGTATTAGGAATCTCTATTTTGCATTATTATGTGTAAGGAGTGGTCCCTTTCAAAAGATGATACACAATAGATATTGTGTGAATGAATTGAACCAATTACTCAAAAAAGGTTTTGTTCTCTAACATTATTCCTCTTCAATATTATGAGGGTAACATAATTCGTACTTTAATGTGGTACACGTTGCTACTAAGTTCTAATCTTCCATATATTATGCCGGCCTTAAACCTAATATTTTTGTTTTACATGATTTTGGAATATTAATTTTCCTCGAATTGGATGTGACAAGAAGATTTTCAAACGTATATTTGATGAACTCGTATCTGTTTATTAAATTATAGTTTGTCGATTATGATTTTGTTTGACTCCTAGTATCATAGACCTCCAACTTACATTAAAACATATATGACTAAATCATAAATTTGATCAAATTACTTGTGGGTGAAATTCAATTTACGCATCTGAAATATAATCTAAAAAAGTGATTGGAAATTAGGATATGATGATGGGTGAAAATCAAGAAATCACAATTTTGATTTGTTGTACAAATCACGATTTCTTTTTATAGGAGATTCTTTTTTACCTCCCCAAAAATATTGCTGAACTATACAACTTTTGACTTTAGACAATGACTTTTTCAATGGTTTTGGTTTTGGTTATGTTTGTGTGGTCCACATTTGTTACATTAAGCATTATTTAATTCAAAGGGGTGCTTTATATACTTCAAAAAAGAAAGAAAGAAAGAAAAATAAAAGGCGTGCCTTGGAACATATTACGTCCTTTCGAAGATAACAACAAACATATCTATATTTCCTAGAATTTATTAAGAGAAAGAAACGAATGGTACGTATTTTTTGTTTAAGAAAATGTTTTCTATTTTTAATTTTAATTACAAATATGTGACTTTGTTTTCTATTGTTTTCAGGTTTTATTTTTTATTTGCGGGTGAAATTCATTTTTTGTCTACAGTGTAAACACATTATAGATATATTTTAAATCATTTCACAGAGAATATATATTTAGATTAGGTCCATGGATGAAAATCCAGAAGCTATAGTTTTGATATGGTGCCAGATTCTAAAATATTGATTACCCAAAAACATGGCTTTATTTTTTAATTGAAGACTTCGATAATGACCTTTTTTAGGCTATTTTTTTATCGGCATTTTAGGCTATGAGTTCATATTTGTTACATTAAGCAATATTTAATCTAAAGGCATGCTTTAAGTTAAAAAAAAGGCGTGGTTCGAAACAAATAATGTCTTTGCTACTATAATTTTGAATAAATTTATAATTGATATTTATTTTGGCCAAAATTTGAGGTTGGATGTTTGGAGTTGGTCTCTTTCGTAATTACAACTTTTAGTTGCTTGGAGGTTACACTGAAATAAGGAGAGTTATGCTCCACTTGTTGACAGTGCTCTCATGATCAAGTCACTGAGAGCATAAAAAATTTGTATCATATGTCTATTATAGAATAGAGCTTACCTTTTGTTAGGACTAGTGGCCCAATCTTAGGATTCGGTCCAGTCGGTCTGTTTGTAGAGACCGTTGACGATCGAGTTGGTCCGATCATAGGATTCGACCAAGTTGGTCCATTTGTAGAGACCATTGACGGTCGAGTTAGGATTCAGCCAAGTCGATTTGTTTGTTAATATCGTGACGGCCTAGCTGGTCCGATCTTAGGATTCGACCAAGTCAGTTTGTTTGTAAAAAATCATGACGGCCGAGTTGGTTTAATCCCAAGTCAGTCCGTTTGTAGAAAACATTGATAGTCGAGTTGGTCCAATCTTAGGATTCAGCCAAGTCGATCCATTTGTAGAGACAGCTGACGATTGAGTTGGTCTGATCTTAGCGGCCAAGTTGGTCCGTTTGTAGAAAACATTGACGGCCAAGTTGGTTCGATCTTAGGATTCAACTAAGTCGATCCGTTTGTAGAGACCGTTGACAGTTGAGTTGGTCCAATTTAATATTCAGTCAAGTCGGTCCTTTTGTACAAATCGTTGACGACCGAGTTGGTCCGATCTTAGGAGTCGCCTTGTAGAAAACATTGACGGCTGAGTTGGTCCAATCTTAGGATTCGGCCAAGTCAATCCCTTTGTAGGACTGTTGATGACCAAGTTGGTTCGATCTTAGGATTCAGTCAAGTCGATCCGTTTGTAAATATCATTAACGGCCTAGTTGGTCTGATCTTTATTGTATGTTTCTCATATTTTGTTGTCATAGAGTTAAAATCAAATCATGCACTATGAATAATCATTTTTACTAGAACAATGATTGTAGACTGTAAACTAGTACATCAAGTAAGTTCCTAAAAAAGAGAGGTGGGTCACTAATGGACGCGCTTAAATACCAAATTTTTTTCTTGCTATAACTTTTCTAGACATACACATTTACACTACCACCCTCTATATATATTCAATAACAAGAAATTTCTTTCTAGTGTGAGAGATCATACTAAAACTAAAATAAAAGAAGAATAACCGATGGAGAGATCCATGATAGATAATAATAATCTTCATTAACAATTTATAGTTAATGTATTGTGTATCATAATCTTTTATCCGAAATTTCAAGTTTATAGTTGTTTATAGGGAAAAGTTCTTTTGATACTGTGAACACCGAAAAACATACCTTTAATAAATTTTATAATAATATATTAAATATTTTAAATTAAAAAAAATATTAATTTATTGATATATCAAATGTTTGTTTTCACTATTTACATCGTGTTAATATATCAACACCTTTATATAGCCTTCTAAAAAAATAATAACCATGAAACAACCTATAGATTGATTGATTTGATAAATTTAGAAGTTTTAACCATGGAGTTGTATGAGTATTATTATCCCATCCCTTCGTCACGGAGTTGATTGTGCCAAAGAACATGAAGCGTTATTTTCGGAGGCTACCATTGCCGCAAAAACCCGTTTATCTGCATAACTCGTCTTTGTTTAATTCTAAGTTAGATTATTTGATTCTCGGGCTATTCTTTTCCTTAGAATGAGTGTGCTAATGCATGTCCAAATCATGGGATGGACAAAGTGCTTGAGTATGTTTTCTTTTTGGATTTGACCTTAATCAAATGAAAATTCAAATTTCTGCTCCAAAAAGTAACCTGAGAGTTTACAAAGGTTATTTTGATCAACTTGTTTTTTTTTCTTTTTCATTCAAGAAAGGGAAGTAAAAGTCTTGTGTTTGGTAGATAATAGAATGGTAGCACTTAGTGTGGTAAAGCACAATTTGAAAATTGTTGTCTCCCTAGAATAGTAAAGAATGGCAGATTATATAGATCTTTGTTAATATATGTCAAATGATGACACAAAAGAAAAAAGATTAACACAAGAAGACATCATAATGTAGAGAATAAACATCTTTTTTTACATTTCATTATATTACTTTACATGTACAAATCATTCCTTAGCATACCCCTAAAACTTGTATGCATATCAGGATTGTAGAAAAGTTGCTACTGAAAGCACCCTACTGGGAGATGATATTCAAAAGGGAAGCTCTAGTTTTAATCAAGCGCCTAAAAACACTCTCCAAGCCATTCTCAACACTTTCAATGGCATTCTCCAAAGCCTCCAATCTTTCATGCGCCACCCGAATGTTGTCATCGTGAGTGCCTTCATTCAGAAGAGTGCTCAAAGCCATTTCCACACACTGCAACTCATTCTCATTCTCTGAGTTTTCCTCGGATGGTTTTACCCCCTTGTGCATAAATTTTGCCACCAGAAACCATTTGGTTGTTGCCTTCGAATTCGATGAAGACATTGTCAAGAATGACAAAATAGATTGGAACACCGACAAGTTGATCACAATGACTTCCCTAAGCACTCTAGTCACACAAGCAAGGTGGTGATCAAGATCCAAAAGTGGGGACCCCCCAAATTTGCCATCCATCTGCTTCAATGATGTGATCAACTTATTCACATTCCTCTTCATCTTCTTAGCAAACAGTTTGTACTCAGCCACACTGGTTTCAACACTCGAATCTCCTTTCCTTCTTCGAAGGGCAGAGTGAAGGGCATGGACACTCTCCTTAATTTGCAACATGGTGTCCCTTGTGATGCCACACATATCCAAAATTCTCATGGAACCATCCAACACCTCTTCCACACATTTGTCACCTTTGTGGAGAGAAATCACTTGTTGTGTGGATGACATGTTGAGAAGATCATCCAAGGCAAGGTAGAGGTCTTTAAGCAAGGATAGAGCAGTCTGAATGGAGTGTGAAGAGGATGTGGATGTTCCTTCCCAAGTCTTCAGCTTGCTCAGCTCCTCCTCTACTCTAACAGTGCTAGGATGAGACCTAGAAGGCAAACTAATTGAACGAACATGGTACTTATTTGCCATTTACTCTTCTAAGTTGTTGCTTTTTTCTCTTAAATAGAAGCTTAATTTTGGGATGCTCTTAACAAGCCCTTCACTCTCTTTATATAAGGGCTATCTCCAATTATTCGTAGAGGTAGAAACAACCAAAAAAGGGCAGCACAAATCACCTTGTTTAACGTGTGGGGGCATGTGGTACACGCATGGGTTTCCCTTAGATTTCGGTTAACTAGTCACATCTGTAGCCGACATTGTTCTTTATAATATATGATAATAATGTGATATTATGTGTAGTGAAATGGGTTCGAGCCTTAAGGTCTATTTGTAAACATCATCACTTAGTTTGCCTCCTCTCTTGCCACAATAACTTGTAGCTTTCAAATATAAAATTGGTATCCACTGCTTTGGTTGTCTGAATATGAAATAGTAAAGAAATAAGATGGTGGAGTTCTGAGATCCACAGAAGTTTGATATGAGTTTTAGATAACCCTTTTAAAACTCCAAGAACAATGGGTGTGTGAGAGAGTATTTAGTGTATAATATTGTGTGCACGAGTGGCATGTATATTCCTTGTACATGTTCACACTTTGGTTTTAACCATGCTTTGCTTAATATTGCATTGCTTATCCAAAAAAGGAATCTTGTTAGTTTTTTTACCTCGATCTTTATGAAGAATCTTGGGGTACGTGAAGAAGGACGCGTATCTCGCTGAGAGGATTGACGCGTGTTCATATAATTGCTGGGTTGGTACGAAAGATACAGAGATGCCCCATTAGGTTTTGGGCATGTGCCTTTGCTTATTCATTCATCTATCAACCTAACTATAATCATGTGCCTTCTTCTCTATATTTGCAAAAACCCAAAACCTAGGTCTTCATGCTTCATTTCTTTTATTATTGTTAAAGTTTATTATGCAATAATATCATACACTCTCTCTTAAAGCTTTAAGCGTGTTGGTGTCGGATACTCATATCAGATACCGATACTCGTATGACATTTGTAGGATACGTATTTGTAAAGTGTTCGGTTCAAAAAGTATTTGTTGGATTTCTGACAATTCTAGTACGTACAGTTTTAAAAAGAAAAAATACATTAATTTTCTAAAAATTCAAACTTATTGTATAAATTTTTATTATGATTATAAAAATAAGAAATAAATCATTTTGAATCAGTCATGAAAAACATTTTTCTGCTCCAAAAAAATAATCTGGAACATATACTTGTGCACATAAATCTTTATTGTCAATTTATATAATTCATAATTATATAATATATAGATTTGTGTCTTTGTGTCCTACATTTTAGAGATTATACTTATCTTCATGTATGTATCTGTATCGTGTCAGTGCCTGTCCTGCATAAACATTTTTATCTTATTAACAATAAATTATTGTGAAAACTTAAAAGAAAAGTATTAAGATAAAAATATACTGTCTTTTCACGAGATAAAAAAATTCCTTAAAATAGTTAAATACTAGTATTTCGTCTCATGTATGTTTCTTTTATTTATTTAAAAAAATAAATTAAAATTAGTTTTTTAGAAAGAATTCTTTAAAGTCAAGTTGAAATTTGTTTTTCAATTATTCAGTCCATTCTTGATGAACATTTCAAGTTGTTTCCTAGTTTATTTCTGGTTCAACTATATATAATCAAATGACTATAAAACCATGTTTGGAATGGCGGTAAATTTCAGCTTTTGCTTTTAAATTTAATTTAAAGTAAAATATTTTGGGGGAAAAAGTTTAAATTGATTTTTAAATTATTTTAGAAAACTATTTTAACTCAATTTAGAAATGACTATTTTTTTTCTTCCACCATTCTACACTTAAATTATTTATCCATCCCTTATTTGTTAAAAAGGAAAAAAAAAAAATCAACGTAAAAATCCCACACATGGATCTACCATTAGTTTCATCAAACTTCATGAATGATCACTAGATCGCACCATCTGCTCTAATATTATTATTTAATTTCATTCATGCACAATCAATATCAAAGATGTGAGCACATGCAAAATAACATCACAAATTGAAATTGTGAAACCAATTTTACAAGATTTAACACCTTTCACTATGTGCATGGAGATATCTCAATAATTATTCATTATCTCAAACAAATAATATAGTGAAAATAACTCCTCCCATCACACAACCTACCTCCCTCTTCAGTGTTTTTTTTTCTTAAGATAATGTTTTTATGAAGAAACTTATTGACTTTATTCATTAATTACATAACAAATATAAACTATTGCGCCTCTTGACTCACTCTCATCCTCTCATTCAGCTCATAGTATTTGTACAAATTAATCATGATTGAAAACAATGATTAATCACATATCTTATGTTATAATAACTTTTTTTTCTATCTACATAGATATTGAAATTTTTTGTGTATATATTTTTTCATAACATACTTTATTAAAAAAATGTTTTTAACAACCAAAATCAAATCGATAACTAATTTTCACTGATTCATAATCAAAATTGATTATATATAATTTTATTTCGATCGTGGGATGAAAATATAATTACTTATGAATTGTTTACACACGTAGAAACTATTGTGGTAAATTTTTCATTCCTCAACAGATCCCTAAAATTTGGATGCATTGCTTGGAGAAAAACTGCAATCCAAAATACTCTACTGGGAGATTATGTTTAGAAGAGAAGCTCTTGTCTTAATCAAGAGCCTAAACACACTCTCCAAACTATTCTCAATTCCTTCAATGCCATTCTTCAAAACCTCCAATTTCTCCTGTGCTACCTGCATCTTCTCATCATCAGTGCCCTCATTCAGAAGGGTGCTCAAAGCTACTTCAACACACTGCAACTCGTTCCCCGAGTTCTCTTCCCATCCTTTCACCCCCTTCTGCATCAATTTTGCCACAACCAACCATTTGGTTCCCTTTGAATTCGATGAAGACACGGTTAAGAACGACAACAAAAATTGAAAGACCAACAAGTTCATTATAATCACTTCCCTAAGCACTCTAATCACAGCACCAAGGTGGTGATCGTGATCCAAAAGTGGGGACACCCCAAATTTGCTATCCATCTGCTTCAATGATGCAATCAACTTATTGGCATTCTTCTTCATCTTCTTCGTGAACAACTTGTACTCAGCCACACTTGTTTCAACACTTGAGTCTCCCTTTCTTCTTCGAAGGGGAGAGTGAAGGGCTTGGACATTTTCCTTAATCTGCAGCATGGTGTCCCTTGTGATGCCACACATATCCAAAATTCTCATGGAACCATCCAACACCTCTTCCACGCACTTGTCACCTTTGTGGCGAGAAATGACTTGTTGGGTGGATGGCATGTTGAGAAGATCATCCAAGGAAAGGTACAAATGTTGAAGCAAGGATAGGGCAGTGCGAATGGAGTCTGAGGTGGATGTGGATGTGAATGTTCCTTCCCAAGTCTTTAGCTTACTCAGCTCCTCCTCCACTCTAACGGTGCTAGGATGTGATCTAGAAGGCAAACTAATTGACCGAATATGGTACTTATTTGCCATGCTTTCTCTTGTAGTTTTCTTCTATTTTGGGATGCTCTTACAAAGTCCTTGATTCTCTCTTTATATAGGGCCAAAACAATTAGGGTAGCACATACAACCTTAACGTGTGGGGCATGTGGTACACGCGTTAGCTTTCCATTCCATAAATTTCGGTTAACCTGTCACGTCTCTACCCTACATTTTTCTCCATAATATATGCATCATAATGATATATATATATATATATATATGTAGTAAAATGGGTTTGAGCCCTGGGTATATCCCTGGCTTGTTCTTCGTGTCTTGATTAGTCATCACCTTTGAGCTGCAAAAACGGATTATTAAGAAAGAAAGGTTACTGTATGCTGCATAATAAGGTCTTGAGATCTGCGATAACATCATTGAGTTTTAGATAACCTTTTTAAAATTCCAAGAATTTTTTGTTCTGTGAGAGTAACTAGAGTTTAATATTATGTGCACGAGTGGAATGTGTATATTCCTTGTACACGTCCACATTGATTTTAACGAAGCTTTGCTTCATATTGGTTATTACTTGTATGAAAAAGAATCTTTTGATAACTTTTTTCCCCTCGATTTTGTTGAGAAATGTTGAGGTACGTGAAAGAAGGACGCGTATTTTGCTGGTAGGATTGACGCGTGTTGATGTTGTTGCTGGGGCTTCTATGAATTGATATATAGATAATAATAGATGACCCATTTAGGTTTTGGCATGTGGTTCTGCTCCTACAGATTCATGGACCTAATTGCAATCATGTGCCTTTGCTAAAACCTAAAAGTACGTAATACTTGGGTCGGATTAATATGATAAATGCCGTAATAAGGTTGATAATTAATTAATTAATTAATCTAATTCAATTAGTTTATAATAATCTAAATATTAATCCTCTTTGTACCAAAATACGGTATAAATTTATTATTTTTTAATTTGAAACCTAAAGTTTAATTATGATCTAGTCACTAAATCAATTTCTCTATAAATTAATTTATTAATTTGGAGTAGATGAGCTACTCCCAAAACTAGGGACTCTCTTGTATACCTACCTGTTTTCAATATATATAAAATGATATGTATAATAATATTTAATTCAAT
>Ga0123341_1005089_pt1 | contig 11658 bp, 11 predicted proteins | sample Turbeapinknodule_FD_89959 | JGI IMG/M metagenome (GOLD analysis project Ga0123341, IMG submission 89959) | Root nodule microbial communities of legume samples collected from Mexico - Turtle bean Mexico pink nodule | ecosystem: Host-associated > Plants > Roots > Nodule | place: Mexico: Nepantla... | reverse complement strand
GCATAATCATTTTTAAATCTGTGATTTGCTCTCACCATTCTTTCCCAGTTTCACAATTTTAAACATTTTTAAATACTTGCAGCTTGAACTGAGATAGTTGAAAAGACTCACAAATTCATCAAACAAAAAGAGCCATAAAATGTGTTTTAACATATAAATATAAGATATGAGATAATGAATAAAATACTCTGAATCGCTGCTTCTGCACAATTTTCACACATTTTCACAAATTTTCCCACAAAAATAGGAACACCTTCAATCTGCATCTCTTTTGTGTTTTTGTTTTTTTTTTTGCGAATGTTCGTTACGAATGCTGCGGCCAACCTCTTCTTCCCTTGCAAACCTTCGTCCTTCCAGTGCCGCGCCGCCGCCGGAGACCTCTCCTCGGGGCCCTCCTTTTTCCAGTCCGTCGCCGGTGGCCTCCGGCTAGGCCCCTTTCCCGAAGGCGGAGGACTCGCCGCGGAAGGACGGCGCGGCGGCGGTAACGAACCGATAAGGGTGAAGAAATGGTCTCGGAAGAACGAGAGTTATTTGGATAATGACAGCGAGCCTCTTCCCCTTCCCATGACGTACCCCGATACCTCACCCGTTTCGCCGGAAGAGATCGATAGACGGCTCCGATGCGATCCCGAAGTTCAGGTTTAAGCCTTTATATATGTTCCTTATTTCGTGAGTTGCTTCTGTAAGGGGTGTTAGGGTTGGGTTGTGTTTCATCACATCTGCGATTAAATTAATTTGGTAAATTGGGTTAGATACGTCGTTTTTTTACCCAATTCAGATTGATCCAACCCCATCAATAGTGAATTGAGTTGGAAGTTTGGATGAATGAGTATTCAAAAAATAAAATGTATTCACAATTTAAAAGGATGCTATTTTTCATTTACCAATTACCTTTTATGTAACTTTCGAATATTTATATTGTGTATATATATATATATTGATTTAATAGTATATTTAAATAAATTAAATCAAATCTTACATTAAAAAGAAAAGTTATTTAGAACCGAGAAGATTTCAGAGCATTTTTATAGGACCTTACAAAATTCAGGTTGTGAGCTATCAACATTTTTTATGATGTTTTCTGTTAGAGTTGACATTATGTGAGAACTATTTGAATGTAAGAACAAATAAAAACTTATTTTCCTTTTTCACAAAATCAGAAATTAGAGAAAGTTGAGTTTATCTTAAGTTTACTATTTGAGTAAAACGTGGATAGTGTTCTTAAATATGATATGAAAGTCTAAGATTTGTAAATAATAGTTTAAGAATCCAAGGATTATTCATTAAAGATAATCTAAAGAATGTTTGGTTAAGGAAGCTGGGACAAGTGTATGTAATTTTTTTTTCAATCTATATTTTTTTTTCTATAACATATACAAATAATAAGTTAAAATTAAAAATATATTATATACTGGATGGGTTGGGTTCATGGAATCAACACCAAAGCTCAATTTCTAGTCTAATAGATTTGATCATAACACTCAAAATATCCAACCCAAAATGTTTGGGCTAGGTTCATAGATACCGATACCCATGAACACCCCAACTTTTATAAACATGATTAGTTTATTATTATTATTATCATTATTTATTTTTAAATGTGACTTGTAGGATTGTAAAGAGGTGGTGTATGAATGGACTGGCAAGTGCCGTAGTTGTCAAGGATCAGGATATGTTAGCTACTATGGCAAGAGAGGGAAAGCGGTTACCTGCAAGTGCATTCCTTGCATGGGAATTGGTAATGCATATCGTAAAACTTGTGTTGATATTCATTGGGCTAAAACTTGTGTTCGATGAGGAGGGGTTAATCATGAGATTGTGATTTTTTTTTATGAACATATGAAATGTTGAGTGTCATGTTATGACCTTTAAATGTCTTGGCTGCATAAATGTCTTTGCCCATAGACCTACAAACATTTGTTGTATGTGTGACACTAGCTTATTTTGAGGATTTTCTCTTTATTCTTTTGTTTGTTTCTGGGAAATTGGATCCTTCATATTCTCCCTCTGCCCTGAACGGTGGGAGCCTTGTGTAATGGACCATAGTGAGACAAGGTGTAGTTGTTATTGCTGTTATTTAGGATATAATGTTTAGGGTCCGGCTGAGAATGTGTCTACTAAGGAGCAAAGGGGATAGTAGTCAAATTAGGCTTTGCCTTGTGTTCTATTTAGGTTCATTTTTCATGTGGAATGTTTTTGTTAGGACTAAATTGTACAAAAGATATTTTATCTTTTACATTTTATTTGGTCTCTTATCTTTTAAATGTTCAATTTAGTCTTTTCTTTTTAAAATGATTCAAACTGGTTCTTATGTCAGTATAAAATTACTCCATTGTGTTTCCTTTCTCTTCTTTGTTTAGCAAATCCCTAGATTCTAGAGCACGAAATCCACTACCAAATTCGCCACAATGGTGAAGTACTTTCATTCCACATGCAGCCTCAAGTTCTTAGACACCTAAAACATGTGTAGAAACCCATCCCCCTCCTGCATGACCTCCTTGCCAAAACTCACTCGCACATGCAGCTTGGAAGGCCCTGTGTTTTGTGTGTTGATTCTAATTCTGTTAAGGCTGTTTAGAAATTGAAGGATGTTATTGCTAATGATTGTGATTGGATTGAAGACCGTTTTTTTATTACAGAGGGTTGCTGTAATTGGAGGATAATGCTTTATCTCAATATTAATCTCCATTTCTCCTTTCCATAAGCATCTTTACTATATTCTTGAATTCTAAATAAGCTAGAATTTTGGTTCTCACGTTTTCTCATTTAGATTCCTTAGTTCATGAATAAATTTTCATTTTTATACGTACCGATGGTTAGGACTAAGCTCAAGTGGAGAGTCGAACCCAAATAACTTATTATACTCAATGTGGAACTCCTTACATTGTGACCCCCTTTAAGGGCCAATATCCACATCTATTTCACTCTATCGGCACTGACCTAGTGGTAGCTCTTTTCTCCTTGAGATGACATCACTCATCTATGAGTATTCGGTTTGGTACCTTAATCCAGCCTATAGATAGTCCTTTCCATAACTCAATTCTCAATGAAAACACCAACTGTTAGAAATGGTGACAGAAAGAAGTGGGAATCCTTACATGTCTAATTAGTTTTAATTAGAAGAAAAAGTAAAAGGGGTTAAATTGTAATTTGTTTTAAATTGGTATGTGATTTGGCCTAATAATTTGTTCCTTTATTGTAGTAGGGTTTTTGAGCCTGTGTTTAACATTGATGTAACTTGGATTTTCCAGAGTGAAAAGGAGAGTGCTCCTTTGGGGGTAATTTTGTTTACCCTGGTGTGTTTTACTGTAAGTGTTATGAAGGAATACCAATTACTCTATTTTGTAGCAGAATAGGTGGTATGTTAGGATTTTGGTTTCTTGGTTCCTAACTATTTGTATGACCTGCTGGATCCATTTACGATGGAGAGTCGAGTTGGGGTGTTGTAGAAAGCAGTGAGCGAGCGGATAAAAAAAAAAAAGAAAAAAGCAGTGAGCGAACAAGGAGTGACACTGAACTGACAGATCTTAAGACAGATATCGAATAAATGAAGAAATTGCTTTCGAGAAAAAATAGCCAGAAAAAAATAGTTAGTAGAAGGAGACAATTCAATAAATCTTGGTTATCAAGAATCAGAAGGAGAGGAAATATAAGAGGAGGAAAGGTATGAAAGGGAGTTACCAAGAAGATTTTGGACTAAGAAACGACAGTTACCTTCTTTTGAGTGTCAAGATTCGTTAGGATGACTGACACGAGCAATTTTATTTTTGAAGTGTAACAGATCAGACCTGCCAAGTAATTAAAGTTGGCCAGTATGGATGGCACTGTTGTACACTGATTTCAGTTTTGGTGCCGGAAAACCAAAAATCCTTCTTGGAAGGGTTTTTTCAGAAGCTTTGACGAGATTGAGATAATGTTGGGTTCAACTTTTGAAATATTAGCCTTGTTGAGACAAACTACTAGGGTAGAAAACTATATTAAAGAATTTTAGCTCTTGGTTGTGCATGCTAAATCAAATGGGGAAGATCAACTGTTGGGCTATTTTTTGGCTGGGTTGCACCGTTATATTAGGAGCTTGGTGCGTCCGCGTGATCCTCAGAATTTGGCAAGAGCCATGGGTAGCTCGAGATATGGAAGATGCTGTGAAGTATGTCCATGGTTATGAGTGTACATAAAAGTGGGATATTCAGATATCTGGGGAGATGACTTGTTACAAGGGGTGGTTTAGTTAGTGGCAACAGTAGCTCATAAGCTTCAAATAGTGGGATTCATGATGTTTTGAACATGGGACCCCAAAATTGTCAATGCTCAACTTCTTAGCCTTCAAAATCGAATTGATTTGGGGCTAGAAATAGACATGATGCAAATATCTCTTATGCAGAATATGTGAAAGGAGGGAGGAAGGAAGTTATGCCGCAGGCTCCATCATTGTCAATAAAAAAAATTGAATGTGACAAAATGTTGCCTGAAGAGGAGGTGAGCAAAGTGGAGACAGAGTTATGCAAACAGAAGAAGAAAAGGAAGAGGAAGGGATGATTTGGAGGATTTACCCAACCTCACACAAGGAAGCTTAAATTGGAGTTACTTGGGCAAGAAGTGATGATATTAATTGATAGTGGAGCTAGTCATAATTTCGTGTCCAGGAAATTGGTAGAGTGGCTAGATCTGGAAATTCAACCAACACCACTATAATATGTTAGATTGGGTATGGAAATTGAAAATCTACTCTAATTTCTTCCAAATCCCCAAAGAAGATGATTAGAGCTAAGGTGGAAGAGATGTCAGTTTTGTGGTAAATGGAAAAGACAAATATAATAGAGCAAGAATTTACGAAACAACAGAGGAAGCAATTGCAAGAATTGTTGCTTCAGTTTTCATGGATTTTCAAGAGCTGAAAGGCATTCTACCTATTAGATAGATATTGATCATCAGATTCCTATTAAAGATGGAGACCCTGTAAATGTGAGACCCTATAGATATCCTCATGTGCTGAAAAATGAAATTGAGTCACAAGTCACATATAAGCAAGTCCAGTTATTTTAGTCAAAAAGGAGAGCTGGAGGCTTTACATAAAGTCACTGTTCCAAATAAATTCCTATTCCAGTTAAGAGCTATTGGATGAGTTGAATGGAGCTACCTATTTTTCTAAAGTGGATTTAAGGTAGGATATCAGCAGATAAGGAGCACAAGCTGGATATTCAAAAAACAACTTTCCGAACACATGAAGGGTATTATGAATTTTTAGTTATGCCATTCGGATTAACTAATGTGCCAACTGCTTTTCAGTGTGTCTTGAATATTACTCTTAAACTTTTTCTTAGAAGATGTGTGTGGCTATTTTATATGACGTTTTGATTTACAACAAATTATGGGAGGAACATCTACTCTGCATGTGAGATAGGTTTTGGTCAGTCTTTCTTTGCAAATCAAAATAAGTGTAGTTTTGGTAATTCATAGGTGGGGTATCTTGGCCACATCACATCTAAAGAGAGAGAGGCTATGGTCCTGCAAAAATGGAAGTAATTTTACAAAATCTGAGAGCTTTGAGGGAATTATTGGGATTAATAGGATATTATAGAAGATTTGTTGGTAAATATGTCCATATAGCCTGCCCTTTTAATTGAAATGTTGGAAAAAGTAATTTGAATTGGGCACAAGAATTTTTAATTGGCAACAAGCTGTTGCCACAACCCCATCTCTGGAAATGCTAGATTTCTCTAGACCTATCTTAATAAAGTGTGATGCTTCGAGCAAGGGAATAGGGGCTGTCTTGGCCTAATGCAAAAGACTGATTTCCTTTTTTGGTTTAAGGCCTTAGCTGAAACTTTTCTCTCTAAATCTATTTATGAAAACGAGTTTATGGTCCTGGTCATGGCAATTTAACAATGGAGTCGGGATTTGTTGGGGCAGGTCACTGTTTTTATTGATAAAGAGTTTGAGATATTTTGTTGGAGAATAGGCTTCATGTTTGTTTGTCTAAGAACTAATTATTTTATTGCCCTTTTTAACTATGATAAGTAAGCTACATATTGTTTAGGATGTTCCATTTTCCTTTTCAGTTTATACTAGGGTGAAACATGTGATGTGAGGTTGATGATATATACAGGCTTTGTTGCATATTGAAGTCGTATTTTATGTTGGAAATTTAATGTGAGCATTGTATCCCTTCTATTCCCAGTAGTGGCCATACCTTTCGTGTCGCATACATTCTTAGGCTCTTTGTACTGCTTACTACGTTAGCTATAACAATACAAAAGCAATAGATTTGTCTTGCTTCGGAGCTACCTTAGAATTTCTTTCATATAAGTGGGTTATTCCTGTTTTAAATGTTTTTTTTCCATAGATGTAAACTTTGTGCTTTAGTATTAAACATTTTCCTAACAGTGAAAAGACTTAACTGGAATTCAGACGTTTCTATCAAAAGCATTCAATGGTGACCTTAATTCTGTGTCAACTTTCTGAAATTTGATATTTTCTTTTAACTTCACTTTTATCAACTGTTATTTTCCATTGTCAAGTTGGAGTAATTTACAAACTGTCTATTTTGCAGGTTACGTGCAGAAGATAACAGCTCGCAAGGATATTGATGTGATGGAGAATTTAGATAATGGAAAACCACCATGATGGTTGATGGTCCTCCCGGCCTCCTCAGTCTTTTGTTCTTTTCTTCTCTCTTTCTCCACCCCGGGAACTTGTGCTTCATTTATCTTGATGAGTTATATTCTTCCACAATAGTTCCTGAAAATATTATGTAAAGGAACGTTGTTACGATTAGATTTGTTAAAGGTTGTACCCTCCAGAAAACTGACTTGAAAAAAAGGTCCCCACAAAAGAATATAGGAAAAAACTCCTCTATCTTTTGGGCAGAATATATTCTTTTCCATAAAAATGCTTATCTTTTGGCGCACACCATTCTTTTCATACCTGAATTTTTGTTTAGCATCTAAAGTTTCGTACTGATGAGGATTTTCGTGTCACAGCCTCGTCCATTTCTCACTAGTATAAAAGGCCACAATATCCTTTTTTTGGTGCCAAACGAAATCCATAGCAGCATAAAATGCCAGGAACAAGTTTCCTTGATTTCCAATACAACCTCTCAAGGAAAAAATACTTGAGGAAGCCATCACGTCTGTTCTCCCGGGACAGGCAGAACTCTGGGCTGAACAGTGTCTGTCTTCAGCCTAACGCTGATGAGATGAAGCGAGTATTTGACAAATTTGATTCCAATAAAGATGGAAAAATTTCTCAGCAGGAGTACAAAGTCACCATGAAGGCTCTAGGCCTGGGAGACTCTGTTCATGAAGTGCCAGATATATTCAAGGTGGTTGATTTGGATGGAGATGGATTCATCAACTTCAAAGAGTTTATGGAGGCTCAGAACAAGGGTGGAGGGGTCAGGGCGATGGATATAAACAGTGCCTTTCGGACGTTTGACAGGAATGGTGATGGGAAAATAAGTGCAGAAGAAATTAGAGAAATGCTGGCAAGGCTGGGAGAAAGGTGCAGCATCGATGACTGTCGGCGAATGGTGAGAGCTGTAGACACTGATGGAGATGGCATGGTTGACATGGACGAGTTCACCACCATGATGACACATAACTTGAGACATGTTTGAAGCTTCGTGAGGGCCACCTCAATGAACTTCATGTGTTGTATTTTAATACTAAAATATTAAATCTTAAATCGTAACCTGAAACATGTTTGAAGTTTCTTGAGAGCCACCTTAATGAACTTCAATGAAACAGATATACTGTTTGTAATGAATAATGTTAATATCTAATAATGTAAAAACTTTCTAGTTTTTTTAATTTCTTCAAAATTTGTGGAATTGATGAAAAATATGTAAAATTTCTATTTTCTTTTCTATTTCCTTTCAATCAAAATATTTTTATTTAGTCTATTTTCACTTATCTTGCTTCTTTTTCCTTTCTTTTATCTTCTCTTTTCACCTACCAACTTAGTAGGAGTGGATGCTTTCACAAACTTTCAACAGACTAATTCAAATTTCAACATGTAAGAAGTAATGAACAGTATGGAACACATGGAAAAACAGAGTTTGGGAGTGACAATTTTCATGAACGAAGAGAATCTTTTGAATGGGAAAGGCTTAATAAATAAGTTGTTTTAGCCTCGGTGTAATTTTAGGTTGAAGAACATTCAGAAAGGCGAATTCATAAAAAAAAATACGCATGTAGCTATAGATTGAAGACAGGTTTCGAAACATCTTTCAAAACCAAACTTCATGCTTACTCTGCAAACATATCATGGATCAATTAATACAGCTAAATGTTAAGTTGCTGGACCCAAAAAAAATATATATATACACAAACCATATGAGAGCGAATTTTGTAGTACTGACAAGTAATAGCCCCGACTAGAAGTAGAGAGAGAATAATTAAGTGAATATCAGAAGAAGAAGCAAACACATTCTAAATCAATGCATATTACATATGTCATGTTCTATCCTAGTAGTATTTAAAGCTTCGACGCACATCTGTTTTTCCCGGTATAAGGGGATAGAAAATGATGTATCCATGCTACTGTCGGATTTCAAGTAAAGATTCTTTCACCAGTAATCCCCACAAGAGCATTTTCCATCCTTGAAATGATGAAACCTTTTGTTATCTCTGACAATTAATTCCCTCCCCACAATCCTGGACATGATCTTGATGGCATTGTGGCAGTCACCACAGACACGAAGGTTCTTGATGATTCTAAGAGGTGTTCTTGGTGGAGTACTAATAAGGCCATAGGCAATTGCTAGACGTTCACTGTGGTAGAGAAGGGCTTGCTCCTTTGCTTCTTGATCAATGTCATGAAGAACATATCTTGTATCAGGAACATATCCCGCATCTTTCATCCCATTCAAGGCCTTCAACTTTTCATCATCCTTGTAAAGAGTAGGATTCTTATACTCGATAATTCTGTTCCTGCCATCAAGCATGCTAATTGCAGTATACTTCTTCGGAGGTGGCGTGGGGATCTTATTCACAACAGCCTTTGTTGGGTCAAGACTAACCATCAACTCTTCAGCATAGTCTTCAAGATCAACATCTCCATGAAGACGAGCATAATGCTTCAGTTTCTCCCATACGGTTACAGTGGGCTCAAATGGCAATTTGACAATAAACTCCTCAGCTTCCTTGAGATATGCAGATTGTCCCAGAACATCCAAAAGCCCCATGTAGTGCTCCACCCCAGGCTCTATTCCATACTTGCTTTTCATAGACTCAAAGTGTAGGTAAGCATCCTCCACAGCCTCTGCACTGGCACAAGCTGACAACACTGCAACCAAAGTCTCTGAAGTGATCTCCAAACCCAGCTCATTCATCTGCTCAAACAACTGCAAGGCATCATCCCCGTTGGTGTTATTTGCGTAGCCCCGCATCATCAAGAGCCAAGAATCCATATTCCTGTTGGGCATATGATCGAACACCCTACGTGCATCAGTCATGCTTTTACAATTCCCATACATTTCAATCACCTTGTTGTTCAGCTTGAGATCACTCCTAAAAGAAGATTGTAGAAAGTGGTCATGGGCCTTCTTAGCATCCTCAAGGGTCTTGGATTGGCCACACAAGTCAAACAGACGATCAAAGCAACCAGCATCAGCTTTGACCCCTTTGTCCATCAACTCTATTGCTTCTTTAACTTTCCCCTCTTCGCACAAAAGTGTCAAATCAGCGATTGAAGGAGGTGGTGGTGGAGGAGGAGCAGGGGAGGCTTGTCCTTGAATAGAATTCTGATTGTTGTTCAGCTGGTTACTAGGGTTTTGGAATTGGTTAGGGTTTGGAAACCCCTGAGTCCTAGGGTTCCACTGGTTGGAGGCAGCAGGGCTTTGATTGTTCCATCGATTGGGGGAAGTGGGTGGGCGAAAGTTGGGATTTTGAGAAGTGGGTGTTTGAAAATTGGGGTTTTGAGGGGTTGGGGACTGAGGATTCCACTGATTATGGTTTCGGCCATGTTCTGGAAATGGAGGAGGCACATTGTGTAGACGATGCTGATGGTTATTACGAGGAAATTGATTGGTCTCTGCATTGAAATGTTGAGGCTGATGTTGTTGCCATTGTTGAGGCTGAAAGTGTGTGGGATCAGAAGGTGATTGTGGTTGGTTTTGGTGGGAAGGGAATCTTTGATAGTCGTGTGGAAGTGCAGAGGTGCTTAGGGATTTGGTAGTTAGGGTTTGGGTGCAGTGGTTGCCATAGATAAGGTGTGTTCGAAGCTTGAAGGAGGAAGAATTGATTGTTGTACGCGCACGCTGAATCAATGGGAACGTCGCCATTTCTGAGCGAAGCAGTTGCAGAAGCAGCTAGGGTCTTGGAGGGGACAAATGCGCGGTTTTGTTCATCGGAGGAAAACTTCTTTCACTGCTCCTTTTGCTTTTGGGCCCTGGGCTCGTAATCTGGGTCATATCATGTATCAATGGTTGTTTCTTTCTGCACCCTACATTTTTTTCCTGCACTTCTACATTCATGTGCAATTACAAAAATATTATTTTGACCCAACCACTCCTAGGTGAAACTTAAGTATTCTTTAGACCTAACCACTTCACTAAAAAAACAGTGTGATCTAAAAGATCCTAAGGTTCACTCGCTAGAAGAGAGTTAATGTCCTAAGACCAATATAAGATTAAAAATACTCTTTTAGAGTCATTGTAAGGTCTTTCACAATTCTTCTTCTTCATCTTGTGTTTGTCCATGTTTGAGCTATGCATTAAATACTCTTCATGTACCGGTAGGCACCGACCGACCGACCTAATGCACAATAAATGTAACGGCATTTATGTGACAAGCTAAGGTGGTTTACTAATGTAATTAGAATTATTTATGCCTCGTTCGGCATCAGAATTATCTTATTACTTTAATGTATTCAGAATTATCTATGCCTCGTTCGGCATCAGAATTATCTTATTACTTTAATGTAATCAGAATTATTTATGCCTCGTTCGGCATCAGAATTATCTTATTACTTTAATGTAGTCAGAATTATTTATGTCTCGTTCGGCATCAGAACTATCTTATTACTTTAATGTAATCAGAATTATTTATGTCTCGTTCGGCATCAGAAGTCACTATAGACAAGAATAAAGACAAAAGAATTGTTTGTATAAATAATAGAATAGTCATGTATAGGACTTGTATTTTCATTTAATTTCAAGAGTATTTTGTAAATGAATCAAAGACACTCTAGAAATCATCGATGGTCCTACATCACAAACATTCTCTAAAAACATAAAATAAACATTTATAAATGTTCAACGTGTACCATGAAATGTTTCATATTATGTGAACTTATTGTCTATTCAAGAAAAAACTTATTTGACAAAGTATATTGATGTAAACGTTAGAAGGTTGAGAGGGTTTTGATCAACTCAAAAGATATTGCAAATGATAATTAAAGTTATTTTAGTTTGAAGTTGTAAAATTCATTATTCCAATCAAGCTTAAATTTAATTATAAATGTCAAAATTTAAAAAAATGTTTGTTTTTATTTCTTTATTTTTTTTATTTGGTATTTTTAATTATTGATTATGATAGTACCTCAAAATTATTTTTTTTTTGTTTATAAGGTTATTTTCCTTTTTTTTCTCCTTTATGAATTTCCTTCTTAAAGTATTTAGAAGTTCAATAATTTAATATTTAATAAACATTTTAATAT
>Ga0123341_1005088_pt1 | contig 11658 bp, 9 predicted proteins | sample Turbeapinknodule_FD_89959 | JGI IMG/M metagenome (GOLD analysis project Ga0123341, IMG submission 89959) | Root nodule microbial communities of legume samples collected from Mexico - Turtle bean Mexico pink nodule | ecosystem: Host-associated > Plants > Roots > Nodule | place: Mexico: Nepantla... | reverse complement strand
CATTCTAACAATTTTTTTATTACAAGAATATAAGAGGTCTAAAGTTCTAAAATTTAAACTTAAAACAAACAAGTTTAAGAGTATAAAAATAAAAAATATATTTAACTTTTTTTTTAAACCACAATCATCTTTTCTCGATGATAACTCTCAAGGTCTATTTATTTGACATAATTATAAACTTAAGATCATTCATATTTAAGATTATTGGTTAATCTGAAATAGATTTCTCTTGATGCTGATCATTTTGTAATCTGGTTTTTTGAAAGCTAAGCCAATAAAAAAAATGAAGGAAAGTTGGATACACATGCATGCATGCATGTTCTTTACCTTCTGAAGATGCAGTGATTATTGAAAATGAAGCAATGTTGCACAAAGACAGTACCTGCAATTGCCAACCTGGGAGTTTGAAGTTCAATTCTGGAACTTTATGAATTCACCTTTAGCATCTCTTTACAATTCAACCATATCATTTTTTAACAACACCAGATATGTGAACTCAGAAAAGCTGCATGATTCATAAATTTCACAACCCAGTTGAAATAAAATACACATAATAAAGTATAAATAAGTTAATTAATAAAAGCTGTTTCTTTATAATTTTTAATTAAAACCAACGGTTGTGTATGTGAGGTTTGAGATTTATATGATATTTCAAAAAAATGTTTTTAAAAAGTTTGACATTACATCTTTTATTTTTGATAAAATGTATACTAATTGTATGAAATGATTTTTAACTGTAGTTGAGTCTTGTTTTATGAGAATTATGTAAAATTTATCTGTTGATGAATATTAAAAGTGTACACTACTGTTTTGTCTTTACCTTAAATTTCATATTGGAGGATGGTGATCAATCATTGAAAAGTTTTTTGGACTATCTCATATTCCATTTTGTTAGACATTTTATTTCCCTTCTTCAAAACTCTGATTATTATTTAGTGAGTAACTCTCAGTTTTTTTGGAAGTATTCGGAAAAGGAAAAAACCTTATATTTCATATGAAATTTATGAGATCTTGAAGCTTAAATTTTTTTATGAGATGCGTATGCACAACACTGCCAATAGTAGGACAAGAGAGAAAAAACAAAGAGCATAACAAATACAATCATCTCTTGTTAATAGGCGTGGGAAATAGACAAATAGAAAAATTAAAGAAGAAAGAAAAGAAGTGAGAAATTTTGTAAGAAGGGGAGAAGACAAGCAAAACAAAATCTCTTGTAAAACATATAAAAGAAAAAAAAGGAATAAAGCTAAAGAGTTAGCTTATTTTAGGAAAAGAAAACAAAAAAGTCAGAAATGTAAGGTTTTAGTTAAATATGTGTAAGTGTAAAAGTGAATTAAAGGATATGAGGTTTTGGTATTTTATTAGTTAAGTTATAAAATTTATAAATAAAAAGTTTAAGGTTTAATTTAGTTTGAAGTCCCTTATAAATTTAAATATTTTTAATTAAATCTTTATTGAGTGCTTTTTTATTTATTTATAAATTATATATTTTTTAATCAAATTTTGATTACGTGACGTGATTATTATCTTGTTTCGTCATTTTGTTTATTTGTCTCCATTTTGTTTATTTGTCTCCACTTGTTAAGAAATGTAAAGTTTTGTGTTAATATAAAATGATATTGTGATTAATGTAAGATGACTGGTGACTTTTATTCTTTTCAATTTTGTTAAAGTTGCTCGTAAATCTAATATCATTTTCTCTCATTTAATTTATTTGTTTTGTTTTGTTTTGGTGGTTTATGTTAAAGGATGTTGGGAGATATTTTGAATAAAATGTAACCATCTCATTTCACACTCCCTTACCTTTCTATCTTCCTTTTTTTTTTCTTTCTCCAACTTCTTTATAAGTTTTATTTTTCATATCCCATCTCTTTCAAAAATTGACCGCATCTTACAATTGTTGAGGAACCATGAAACATCTCTGTTATATTATATGTTCAAACAGAATTCCTAGAATTTGACTAGTTTTATTATTTGGATATGAAAATTGGCTTTGAAGATAGATATTACAGGTAAGAGAAGTTGTTTATATTTTTTTTATAGAACCTTAGGATGGATTTTGATGTGAAGGTGACTTCGTCATTAGATTTTGGTTTTTATGTCGGGATTGTAGTTGGTTGAAAATTGTTTAAATATTTTGAACTTGAATATTGTTGAGTTTGAAATAATAAATGATTGCTTTAAAATGTTTGGAATTGGATATTCTTATTGAGAAGTTGATCTAATGATTAAATTAGACATGTTAAGGTATACAATTTTCTATATGATTTAGATAAGTAAAGTTAATTTATACAACTTTCCTTATGTTATTTTACAAGTTTGATGTGAATATATATACATATACATACTTTAAGTTTGAAGGACAAAGGTTGAATTGGAATGACTGAATGATGATGTTTAAACAAATCATGGTTTTGATTGATATTTTGAATTGTTTAGAAATTGTATTGAGAAAGATATTTGAAAATTGGTTTGATTTTGCTGTTGAGATTGATTTTTCTTATATTTTTTTTTGAAGCGAATGTTGAAGTGTTGGAGATCCCACATCGACTAGAGATTAGAGCCTTTCATTGTATATAAGTGGGTGCAAACCTCAATCCTACGAGTCGGTTTTATGGGGTTGAGTTAGGCTTAAAGTCCACTTCGCTTCAGCAAAGCAAAGAAAATTTCGCTTAAGCAACACAACCCAATTTTTGCTCAAACAAAGAATATGAGTGTTTTGATAAATGAAAAATGAATATAAGTTTTTATATTTGATTGGTTTGTCGTCTTGTTTAAATGAATTATATATTGTATGACGATGTTTACTGAGATTGATAGAATTTGTGAAGGTACATTTGGAATGATGTGTGAATCATTATTTGTTTTGTGTATTAAGTATTAACACATGTATTGTAACATATATCTCATTGTTTTAATGATGGTCTAAGTAACATAGATTGAGATATCAAGTGGTGAGAAGTTAATGGGAAGTTCTTATACATCGTAGTATGGGTAGATGTGTAAACTTAAATTGTAATGAGCTTACATTGATCCATTATTCTTAGGTTCACTTGTAAATTTAAGTTTTGGTTTAGATAAGATGTTAGTATTTGATAAAACATACTTAATATTAATATAAAAGACTTTTATCGATATTTTATTTGTTAAATATTATTTTATATATAGATCCTTGTGTGTTCTTTATGTTATTGTGTGTTTATGTTGGATTGTTAATAACTTTTTTTTTTTATATACATTATCTTATATTAAAAATTTATTCTCATAACTTATACTTTTTATTTGTTGTTTGTGTAGTGACCTACATGAACAATACATGAACAAATAGAGAGACATGTGTAAAAACAACATCTACGAATAATAAAAACTTTATTTTTAACTTTCTTTATATATATAAATTGTTTTCTTAAATTGTATTCTAAAATAACTTTATGTTTTTGAATACCCCGTCTCTTAAATTTACACTACAATGAATTTTTGTTTGGTAATATATAAAAAAAACTTAGACAACGTTATTTTAATCCTTTTAAAACTAAATTTTAACATAATCTCAATTATAAATATACCACAACTATCTTGAAATCACTAAAATGTAATAAACACAATTAATGAACATTTTACTTTAATAATTTGATATTAACTTTATTTTAATAACTGAATAATGATTACCTTGGATGACAAAATTTTAATGTTAGGTCCGAGATTAATCTCTCTTATTTTCTATAATTAAGAAACCAATTTGATCACCTTTTATAAATAGAGTTGCATGGATTGGTAGATTTAACTTGATTGTTCATCATGCAACTTGATTTATTGTCATTAATCACTAACCAGGGCAAACGAAAATAAAGAGCAACAATGATGCAAAATACTATCAGAACTAACCCATCATATTCAGTAACATACAATTATGCATCATAGACCATATATATTAATTAAATTAATGTTGCAAAGTGTTATGTAACATCACGAAATATTATGTAAAATGATTTAAAGATAAGGCCAATTAAATCAATGTTGTAAAGTTCAAGCCGAACTTATGGTATAATTACTTTTTATACACTTTCTTTCTCTTAAGAATTTTTTTTTTCTTTAACAACATAATAATTCTTAATAACCAAACATCCGTTTTGTGAACAAAATAATTATATAAGATCTTCCACGTTTTTATTATATCAAAATTAATTATTTAAAATAAAAAATGTAATTAACAATAGGAATACCACAAAACCTATTTAATATTTTTTTAGAATTGCACTATTAAAGAATAAAATGACTTAAATTTTAGAGAAAAAAATAATAATATATCTTTGTAAAACTCATAAAAAGTATTTTTTAACAATTGCAGTAAGTATAATGAATACGGGTAAATTTCTTAGAACATATTTCTATAAACTTTGACTGTTAAATGGATAAAAATTAAACCATGTTATGTTATGTATTTTCAGGATATTGTATAATTGTCAAATATATATTTTTTCTGAATGATATTATTTTTTAATTTTGTTCCACCAAATGTATGTTTGGTTACTAAAAATTATAACGTTGTTAAAGAAAAATGGTTATAGTGGTAACTTTATGTGGGCCCTCACAAGACCCTCTGTCGTCTAGTCATAGGTCACAGGTCACAGGTCCCACTTTCCGTAGGTTCTGAAACTTCTATCTCCTCGCACATGCAGAATCTGAACTTCTCACTTTACTGCTCCAATATTTTTATTTATTCATTATTCCTGTTATTCCCACTTGAATTTAATGTTAACAGAGTTTTATCTGATCTTGGTTTCATATTTTGTATTAAAAGAATAGCAAAATATGGTGGCAGGTATATATTTGTTGTTTCAGCATCTGGCTTGGTTTATTTTTCAGTGAGGCAAACAAACTCAAGCTTCTATTTTGGTATCCTTTGAGGTCGCTTTCTCAGTTGAATTTGCTTCATCCATTTATTGTTTATGGTGTTGTACTCTCTTTAGAAACCTTCTTGGAGAAGAAATGGAGAATAGGGTACCCTTCTTCTTCATCTTCCTGTCCTCTTTCTCACTCACGCTGCTACTTCTCTTGCAACTTTCTTCTGCTCAGATGCCAGGTACCCTCTTCTCTGCTTTTGCTTATTTCAGACTTCCTTCTCTACCCTTCCATTCGTTTCCACAAAGATAAAGTCTTTTTCTGCTCTAGCACCGGTTTCTGCAATAAAATGAAAAGAGTGTCCTTGGTTCTTTTGACACTGTTTTTTTTCCCTGTTTTTTCTCTTAATGTTTACTTCCTGTGCCCTTTAGTCCTTTGCTGCTCTTTTCTTTGGGTGGCGACCTCAAATTTGAGAACTGTTTTGGCAGTTCACCTGCCTTTCAGTTCTAAAACTAAATCTTTTTTAGTGCAACGATTTCGCATGGATATAATGTTGCATAATCAAATACATAAACTGAGTAATGGGAGGAAGTGATCTACTTCTAACGGTTTTGAGTAATGTGTTTTATAGTTTTACTTGGATGGCTCTTGCTGCCACTAATTATGGGTCATATATGGCCCTTCCTTACAATTTTCAATATTCGAGTGTGTTTTTCCTTAATCCTTTGTTTTTGGTGCAATGGTGCATGTTGAGTTCCGTAAATCTTGTTTCTAGCGGTGTTACAATAGTAGCTGACAAGATGTGCGTAGTTTAATTAACAGTTATTAAATGGACACTGTGTTGTCAATCAGTGATTAATCATCAGTTAACATAAGCAATTCTTCGAGATTGAAGATTGTTTGGTTCTTGGAACCTGTTGTGGTTGTGCAGATCATAGGATTGTTATTATCTATTTTTATGAGATGGATCTTTATATAATTGCTATCATTATTTTGCAAACTTCTCTTCAACTTTCACTGTGTGATTAGATTTTTCATTTATCTCAATTCTTAATTGACTATTGTCTGATATTAACTTGATTTGATTTCCTGAGTAAAATTTTGGATACTAGATCTAAAATTGACCGTGCACCTAATTCAATTCACCTATGCTGTTATTTGGTGACAAAATATATCATGTTTTGCAGGTTTTGTAAGTTTGGACTGTGGTGGTAAAGAAAATTTCACTGACAAAATTGGTCTTACATGGACCCCTGATGAACTTAGGTACGGAGAAATAAGCATTATATCAGTTGCAAATGAGACACGGAAGCAATACACAACACTCCGGCATTTCCCTGCTGATTCTAGAAAATACTGCTACTCACTTGATGTTGTCAGTAGGACAAGGTACTTACTGAGGGCGTCGTTCTTGTATGGGAACTTTGATGCAAACAATGTTTATCCAAAATTTGACATTTTTATTGGTGCTACTCATTGGTCGACTATAGTTATATCTGATGCCAACACTATAGAAATGAGAGAGCTCATATTTCTGGCTTTAAGTCCTACAGTTAGTGTATGTTTATCAAATGCAACAACTGGAAAGCCATTCATATCAACGCTTGAACTCCGGCAATTCAATGGTTCAGTTTATTATACATACACTGAGGAACACTTTTACCTCAGTGTCTCCGCAAGGATAAATTTTGGCGCAGATAGTGATGCCCCAATCAGGTATTAGGTCAACTCTGTCTGTTGCATAGGTTGCTCTAATTAATTTTCTAAAGACTCATTTTCTTAAGTATATCAAAACATGTACGTAGTATTTTGAAGTCAGTCATTTGAAATCAGATAATGTTTCCAAGAACTCCTGAATCTGCAAGGAAACCTTTTCATTTGGCAAACTATGATACTTTAGGGCGTGTGCATGTGTTAGTAAGTATACACAGACAAACACATGCATTCGGACATCTTTTGCATATATTTTACTGTTGTTTTCACTAGATAAATCACAAATATTAGAATTTTGTAACTGCCTTTGTAGGAAACAGCTACTTCACACATAGATTATATCTCTAATGGTATTATGTTTACTGGATGGTTAGTGTTGGCTCTTGTGGTTTTGAAGAAGTCTCTTTTCATTCATTGTGTGTATTTCTGCCATATCAGGTATCCTGATGACCCATTTGATAGAATTTGGGAGTCAGATTCTATCAAGAAAGCAAACTATCTTGTTGATGTTGCTGCCGGAACTAGGAAAATTTCTACCAACAAATCAATTGAAGTTAGCACTGATGAAATGCCACCAATGAAAGTAATGCAGACTGCTGTAGTGGGCACAAACGGATCTCTAACTTACAGGTTGAACTTGGATGGTTTTCCTGGTTTTGCATGGGCAGTCACCTATTTCGCTGAGATTGAAGACTTGGCTGAAAATGAATCCAGGAAATTCAGGCTAGTACTTCCTGGTAATGCGGAAATTAGTAAGCCTGTGGTAAATATTGAAGAAAATGCTCCAGGAAAATATCGCCTTTATGAACCAGGATATACGAATTTATCCTTACCCTTTGTTTTGTCCTTTAAATTTGCCAAAACATCTGATTCTGCCAGGGGCCCTCTTCTAAATGCCATGGAGATTAATGAGTATTTAGAGAAAAATGACGGCTCTCCTGATGGTAAGTCCGTACTACATGATATGTTGTTTGTTTAACTTGAGACCGTCGTGTAAGTGTGTATATTGCAATGCTAAATGTTATGTAAGTTAAAACCTCTTTGAAAAGCATCCTAATATATTTTCTGTACTTGATTTGATGGTTTGCTCTTTGCAGGAGAAGTTATATCTGGTGTACTTTCACACTACTCCTCAGAAGAATGGGCACAAGAAGGTGGTGACCCATGTCTACCTGTTCCATGGTCATGGGTCCGCTGTAGCTCAGATCAACAGCCAAAAGTAGTTTCAATGTAATAGTCTATATGTTTCAAGGTTTATATAGAAAAAGAAAAAGAACAGAAAAAGAGAAGGAAAGAAAAACCAGCTAGCTTTTGCTAATGAGTGCTTAAAAACTGTAACTAGAGAAAAACCAGCTAGCTTTTTCTAATGAGTGCTTAATAACAGTTGCTTTCTATTGGTGGTGATGGCAGTTTGTTGTCCAGTAAAAACTTGACGGGCAATATTCCTCTGGACATAACCAAACTGACTGGTCTGGTTGAACTGTAAGTTCTGTATTGTTTTCTTATTTTGCTTCAAATCTTTCAAACTTGTGGCTGGTGGCACAGTGATTTGATTCATGGTGCAGATGGCTTGATGGTAATATGTTGACTGGCCCAATACCAGATTTCACAGGATGCATGGACTTAAAGATCATGTAATGGCCGATAAGTTCTTCCTATATTAATTATTTTTCTTTGTAGTTTTTTAACTAAACCAGAACCTCTTCCTCTTGCAGTCATCTTGAGAACAATCAGTTGACAGGTGCGCTCCCAACCTCTTTGGTGAACCTTCCAAACTTGAGGGAATTGTAAGCTATCTTGAACTTAGTATCAGTTATTCGATCAAATTGGAAACTAGATATACTTTTGGTAAATCCAAATATCACTTACGAGCTTAGCAACAGTCACTGCAATAATACTATGCAGCACTTATAATACTCGGTTTATTTTGACACAATTTTTGTGACACTTGTAATTGTTGTAGGTATGTCCAAAATAATATGTTATTCGGAACTGTACCATCGGATCTTCTGAAGAAAGTTTCTTTTTTAAAGTGAGTACCTTGCTTATTTGAACTTAAATATTATGGCAGCATTACACTTGCAGAAGTGGAGGAAATTATTGGCATGTTGCATCTAGGAGAACTAGTGAAATATATACACAAGATTTGGTGAATGCCTTTGCTCTGTTCAATTCAATTATTTTTTTCTGGATTTTAATCTTTGGAAATGGCTTGTCTATTATGCTAGTGTCTGTTACACCGAAATAAAATGTTTGCTTTATAGCAAGAGGAACCAACATTTTTGGTGTTATCATTTAAAGTAGAAAGCTAATTTTGTAGAAAAGTAAGATATTTAACTTTTTTTTTTGTTTGGATTTTGTCTATAGTAATTGTATCTTCTACAACAATGTTGCAGTGCTCCCCTTTCCCAGATTCCTTTTGTTCTTTCTTTACATGCTTATCCTCCCCTCTCTTTTAGATGTTTTTGCTTAATCTTTCGGTTTCTGAATTCTGATCATGTAGCTTTGATTGATTAAATAAATGTAGTATGTGTCGGCTAATATGACAGTCCTTCAGTATATCTTAAATTCTGGAATTTTTCCTTGAAATGCTAATACTTCCAAGTGATCAGTATATTTGTTCTAGGTTCCTTCTTATCCCTTTTGTCCAGATTTTCTAATGCACTCATTACCATTTTCACATTATGACCACTACTTTTACTTTGCTCCTCAACAGCTACTCTGGAAACACTAATCTTCGGAAAGATAGCAGAAAAAAGACCCCCTTGTATGTGATTATTGGTTCAACAGTTGGGGCTGCTGTTCTGCTTTTGGCCACTATTATATCATGCTTGTTTAAGCATAATAAAGGAAAAGGCAGATATTTCGAACAAAGTAGGACTCTGAATCAAAATTATATACCATTTACCATTTATTTCTGAGATTTTTCAGATGGCAGAATGTGATATTTGTTTACACTGTTTATAGAGAGCCTTGTTTCCCACCCTTCTCAAAGTATGGATTCAACTAAAAGCATTGGTCCTGCAGAAGCTGCACACTGCTACAGCTTATCTGTAATTGAAAAATCTACAAATAATTTTGCCAAAAAAATTGGTTCTGGTGGTTTTGGAGTTGTTTACTATGGAAAACTGAATGATGGAAAAGAGATAGCAGTTAAAGTTCTAAACAGTAATTCCTACCAGGGCAAGCGAGAGTTCTCCAATGAGGTAACCTGCACTTCATAAACCACTTCGATAATCAAACATTGCAGACATCTCAGCTTAATTGACTTAGTTAAATTTTCATATCTTGATCTATAGTATATTTCTTTGTTCATCTTGTTTGCTTTTGTCTCCCTCCTGATTTGGTTTCGAAGAAATGCATACAAATTCAACATTCTTACTAAACTCTGTTGGCATTGAATAGAATATTCATATCATAGTTATGTTTTTGTTTGATCCAGGTGACTCTTCTCTCAAGAATACATCATAGAAACTTGGTACAGCTTCTTGGCTATTGTCGAGAAGAAGGAAATAGCATGCTTATTTATGAGTTCATGCATAATGGAACTCTCAAGGAACATCTGTACGGTATGTAAGCCTACATGATTTAAATGAAGAAATCTGAAATCCATATACTCAACCATTCCTAATTTCCTGTAGCCCCATTAACACACGGACGGAGTATCGATTGGAAGAAGCGCCTAGAGATTGCAGAAGACGCTGCAAAAGGTTTATAGTACATCACTTATGTATATGGTTTAAGATGAATGCACTAGTACTTTTTTCCTCCAATTTTCTGATGGAATGGCCCTTCCCCCTGACTATACATTGTTATTAATTGTGTTATCTCATGCTTGTTCAGGGATTGAGTATCTTCACACAGGCTGTGTTCCTGCAGTCATCCACAGAGACTTAAAAAGCAGCAACATTCTTCTTGACCGACACATGAAAGCCAAGGTTTCAGATTTTGGTCTTTCAAAACTTGCTGTGGATGGGGCCTCCCATGTTTCTAGCATAGTTCGAGGGACAGTAGGATATTTGGATCCTGAGTAAGGCCTTCACTATTTTCCATGAATTTGGTGTCTATTCTTTGTTGGGTGCCTACCTCTGATTAACCACAAAGTTTATCATTGTAACCTTCTACAGGTACTATATTTCTCAGCAGCTTACGGACAAGAGTGATATTTATAGTTTTGGAGTAATTCTTCTTGAACTCATATCCGGTCAAGAAGCAATATCTAATGACAGCTTTGGTGCTAATTGCCGAAACATAGTCCAGTGGGTGAGTTTTAATTTCCCAGCAAGACATACAATTTTGAAGCATAAATATAGCATGAGTTGATTTATATACAACACAAAAGAGTAAAATTTGACTGTTTTACTACATTATGTTCATCAATACTTTCATGTGAAATAGATTTGAAGAACTTGTATGTATGTAGTATTGAGTTACATTTATCTAAAGTATATTGTTTAATAGGCAAAATTACACATTGAGAGTGGAGACATACAAGGTATTATTGATCCTGTGCTACAGAAGAAGTATGACCTGCAATCAATGTGGAAAATAGCAGAGAAAGCATTGATGTGTGTTCAGCCACATGGACACATGAGGCCATCAATTTCAGAAGTTGTGAAGGAGATACAAGATGCAATTGCCATTGAGAGAGGAGCCGAAGGAAATTCAGATGAGCCAAGAAACTCGGTTCATTCTTCAGTCAACATGGATATGGCTGCTCCTGAGAGCTTCCTTTCAGTTGATGATTCCATTGCCCAACAACAACCTACTGCACGATAGAGTAAACATAAATATACACATGCACCATTTTTTTCTATTTTTTAAATTTTGGCATAGCCATCAAGATTGAATTTCTCCTAGATCTAGGTTTGAAAAATTGTATGGCAAATCTACAGTGTGCTTCGACCTGCACATTAGTGATTGTGTGGGGAATATTGATTTTTTTACGATGAAGTTTAAACGTTAGCCACTATTTAGAAAAATCCAAATTTCATATCGATTAAAAATAAATTACAAATATATAGAAATATTTTCAAGTTACCACATTATCAATGATATTAAATGAGTACAAGTCAGTAGTTGAAAATAGGCAAATATCAATGT